>Ga0209125_1000390_pt1 | contig 59191 bp, 57 predicted proteins | sample BarGraIncub1131A_FD_184503 | JGI IMG/M metagenome (GOLD analysis project Ga0209125, IMG submission 184503) | Arctic peat soil microbial communities from Barrow, Alaska - Barrow Graham LP Incubations 11-31A (SPAdes) (version 2) | ecosystem: Environmental > Terrestrial > Soil > Wetlands > Peat... | reverse complement strand
CGCCCCAATCACGTCAGGAACTGACGGCGGCAGGGTTTACGCCCTGCGAAACGCCATCCAATCGCTCAGCGACTTGGTTGGAGTAGTTCATTAAGATGCGATAGTGCGAATGTACCGTGAAATTTGCAACGCGCATATTCGCAATTTCTTGTGGCCTATACCGCCTTCAATGCGACAGCATAGAGCTCGAACCCCGTGCGTTTGACGAATGCAAGCAGGAAGCCAGCCTCCAGTAACTTCGCACGTAGCGTCGTGGCCGTAAAACCGGTTTTGTGCAGCATAAAAACATTATTGTCGAGCAGAAAATTACGGTAGCTGTAAATCATGTCAATTGGCGCAATCGGACCGGCCGACGACATGTAAGCCATGTCATATAGTCGATCCTGGGCTACCATTTCGCAGGCGCTCTGCAGATCGGGCGTCCGAATCACTAAGGCCCCACCCGGTGTCAGGACGCGATGGAACTCCTTCAGCGCTACAGGAACCTCGTGGTGAAATAAATGCTCGATGTTGTGGCTTGAATATACGGCCTGAGCGCTCTCCCCCTGCACTGAAGACATCTCCGACACCGAAGCGATAACATCCGGGTTCACTGCCGGGTCGATGTCCAGGCGGATTTCCCCCCAGTTCCCGTTCTGAAAGACTGCTGGCAGACCAGAGAGCGTAACCCGACCGCAGCCGACATGTAGCACCATACCAGCGCTCAAGTCCGTCCCCCGCCTCTTCCACCACTGGAACACTGCCGCCAAATCCCCAAGTTCAAAAGCACATTCACCCGCCACTGACTGAGCCTTGGCTCCCAGCGCACCGGCCAAGCTGCTCAAAGACTCGGCGATGGCCTTCGCCTCCTCGAAACGCCGCTCGACCATGAACGTGTTGGCAATGCCCAGATAGGCCTCATTCATTGCGGCATCCCGTTCCAGAGCATTCTGGTACCACTCTCTGGCGGCTTCCATCTCTCCCTGGCTTGCCAGTATCGTTCCCATGGTCAAGGCGTACTCGGCCTTTTGCGGCGCCAACTCGAGTGCCCTTGCCACTAGTGCCTTGGCCTCACCCAAGAGGCCCACGTCCAGAGCGAGGCGTCCACTCAAGTGCCAAGCCTCGTCGGAGTCCGGCGCCACTTTCAAGGCACACTGATAATAGAAGTTAGCCTCGTCAAAGACGCCTCGTCGGTGAAAAGCAATCCCCGCCTCCAGCATTACGTTCTGCTCGCTCATTTCACTCCGTCCTCACTCAAACGTCTCTTTGACCGGCAGCGGCTTAGTCCGCAATTCTCATCTATCGCGAGAAGCCCGAGTTACCGCAATTCCCATCACAAGACTTCTTCTCAACTACTAAGCAGGGCAAGTATCCACTCATCGAGATTGTTTTCCAGGATGAATTTTTCAAGAACCCACTGTTTCAGACGTTGGCCTTCACTTGCCGCAGCAGACGGATTGGCAATTTTTTGTCGGATGGTGGCAATCCACGCCGCCGCCTCATTCGGAACGCGGGTGACCGGAGCATCACAACTATGATCGGGGTAAGCGTCGGAACACACCACAGGCCAGCCCAGAACGCCGTATTCCAGCAAACGTAGATTGCTCGTAGGGTCGTTGAAAGGATTGATTTCCAGCGGAATAGCAATGGCCAGATCCAGGTTGAGGCTGGCCAGTCTCGCCGGATACTCGTGGTCGCTGCCACAGTCATGCACTTCCGCCGCGTAGGGGCGAATGGCTTCCGGGCAGCTACCCATGACTATCCATTCGACCTCATCCTTGAGCGTTTCCACGACGCTCTCGAAGAGCGCCAGAGATTTCTGATGTTTTCGCACCCCGACGCAGCCGACGCGAGGCTTCTTGCCCTGATTGCGGAGCGAGATAAGCTTTGTCCAAGGATCACGTGCCAAGCGGTCGGGAATGATGCGGATATCGTCGATCATGCCCCGGCAAGTGTCAGCCAGCAGTTCAGTGGAAACGATCAGTTGGTCGAAGAGCTGGAGGTGTTTTTGTAAACGGTTCTTGACATCAAGGAAAACATGCTCGGGCTTCGTGTCGGCCGAGCTTTTTTCAGGCATAACGGCGAGCAGGTCGTCAAGCACGCACACACGCTTCATACCCGGCAAGAAACGCTGACAATATGTCAAGTTGACGATTTCAGTTTCCAACGAGCCCGCATCAATGATAAAAACATTGGGCGCCAAGCGCGCCATTTCGGTCACTGTGATCTGGCGCGCCTTGATCTTCGGGAAACGGAGGAACTCGCACTGCGCCTTGCCAGAATTTGACAATGCAGAAAACGTCTGGCGGCTCCGGCATTTTTCACTAATGTCGGCGCCGAGAATATGCGGGCGGTCGCTGAAGTTGCTATCCCAGTTGATCACCAGCTGATGCTCAACCCGCATATCGATATGCATCAGCGAAAGATTTTGGTTGTAGGCAGGATCATGCGAGAGGAGAGGCAGCCAGCGGCTAAGCATGGTCTCCTGCTCTTTGACGAAACGGCTGCGATTGGCGGCCGCCTTTTCCGGATCGGGGACGCCACTCCTTTGCGACACCATCTCGTGGTGAAGTAGCGTGGCAAAAGGCGTCCACACGACCTTGTAGCCGGCAGCGACCACTTTAAGACATAGGTCGATGTCATTGTAGCTAACTGTCAGTTCGACCGCATCCTGTCCGCCCACCTCTTGGTACAGCGACTTGCGGACCAACTGGCAGGCGCCGGTGACGGCAGAATAATTCTGCTCAAGTAGCGCCCGGTTAAGATAGCCAGGATCATTCACACCGCACTGGAGGGCAAACGGATGGCTTGCAACGAGGCGCATCCCGAGCACCACGCCAGCATGCTGGACCTTTCCGGTTGTCGGATAGAGCAGGCGCGCGCCGACGACGCCAACCTCCGGCCGTTGTGCATGCGCCATCATCTGAGACAGCCAGTCTGGATGCACTATCTGGGTATCGTTGTTGAGGAACAGCAGATAGTCGCCGCGCGCCTCGGCGGCAGCCTGATTGCACATCGCCGAATAATTGAAGGGATGCGGATAAGCAAGGATGCGCACCTTGTCCGGATAACGGGAGACGACTTTGTCGTAGTAGTCGAAGAGTTCGGGGTCGCTGCTCTGATTGTCGGCAATGATCACGTCGTAATCAGGATAATCAGTCTTATCCAGCAAGCCGTTCAGGCACGCGGCAAGGAATTCGATCTTGTCCTTATTGGGAATGATGATGGTCACTGAAGCCGACGTCGGGTGCTGGTAGTCGATATGGAAGGTGCCCGGCAGATAGCTGTTCAACACCTTGCCGGCCACACCGCACCGCGCCAGATGCTGGGTTAGAGCCAACTGGTGCGCCTCCCCGGCAGTCGGCGTGAGCGCTTCCGGCAAATGCAGGAGGACATCGGCAATATGGCCGATCGCTGCCTCACCGTGCGCATCAAGGATACGCAGAGCCAGATCGTGGGTTTCCGCCCCTCGCACCAGGAACGCAGTTGCACCGGCCAGTGCCAGCGCACTGCGTCGAACGAATGCGGGGCCGATGTAATCGGTCGAGCGCAGCATATCTAGATTGAAGTCTGGCTTGAATCGTGGATCGATGCGCTCGCCGGCGACGGTCACCGTATCGTCGTCGCAGTAGATCAACTGCCAGCTTGGCTGCAGATTGACGTAATCGCCGAAACGCAGCAGGGTATGCGCCTCGATGCGCAGGCCGGGCGGAATCAGGGCGAACCAATCGCCGTCGCTCTCGGCCACCGCCTGATTGAGAGCAAAGAGGGGGTCTTCTTCCGCCGCCTCGATCCAGCGCAGCATCGGCACTTCGCTGAACATCGGATCCGGACAGACAAACGGAGCGACCACGGTCAGTCGCCACTCCCCGTAGAAAGACTGGCTCAGTGCGTCGATGGTATCGGCCAGTAGGGCCTGCTGCTGCGGCTCCAGCCACATCAAAAAATGGAACACTGGCTTCTGTTTCCAGTACAGCATCATCCGTTCGGCAAACAACTCGGCATCGTTCTCAGTCAGTCCGTGCCAGAGAACCCACGTTGGATACTCTGCGCTGTCCAATGTTTGCGTCAAACGCAGAAGCGTTTTCGCTTCAGCGTGATCGGGGTTTATCTCGAGCGCAGCGGTAAGCAGCTTAATCGCCTCACCGATCTCGCCAATTTCGCTGCCGCGGCTCCGATAACCGAGAATGCACCGTGCAACAGTAACGTAGAACTCATCACGATAGCGCGCCAGGTAATCGCGGATCATCACGTGCGTGTTTTCGTTACCGAAGCGAGTAGCCGAGTCGTACAGCGAAATGCCGGTCATCAGACGAATCTGGCAGCTCTTGGCGAGCAAGCGGACGGGGTGTGACCATAGGTCAGACTGATAGACCAGATCGAGCACGTGGATATGCTCGAAAGCACTGCGACCGCTGGCCATCAGCTCATACGTCGCGTTCTTGCCGTGGTGGCGGAGCTTGCCGAGCGGTTCCTTGATGAAATACGCCTTGCCCAGCGCTGACAGGCGCATCCACAGCAAAAGATCGCCGATGTGCGGCAGATACTCGGGCGAGAAACCGCCAAGCGCGTCGCATGCTGCACGGCGGAACAAGCCGAACGAGAGCGGAATCCAGTTCTGGATGGTCAGATACGTCATGTCATCGACTATCCCGCTGTCCGAATGGGGAGTCCAAGCGGCCCTTTCCGGCTTGGGCGCCTCGCCCTCGGGAACCTCGAAGAAATTGCGCCAACCAGTGTAGGCATAGCTGCATTCCGGGTGCGCGTCGAGCGCGCCGGCCGTCTGTTCGAGGAAGGTCGGCTGCCACAGATCGTCGCAGGGCAGAACCACCACATAGTCGGCACTGGTCAGGCGGTAAGCCTTCTTCATGCTTTCGACGTGGCCGAGATTGATGTCATTGCGCAGATAACGCACCCGTGCGTCGCGCTTTAGCCAGCGGGCCATGATCACCGGCGTGTCGTCCTCAGAGGCGTTATCGATTACCAGGACCGAGAAATCTCCCCGTGTCTGACCGGTCACGGCGCTAAGACACTGGTCGAGAAAGCGGCCGTAGTTGTAGGTGGGGATGATGACGTCGATGGCGTACTGGTTGGCCATAATTTACTTTCGCGAGAGATTTATTTGATGCGTTTCAAATAGCCATCCGGTGCAACGGTAATTTGCAGCTTCTGTTCGATGCTCTTGTCGATCACAAATTCCGGATGCTGCGGCAACCAGGCATGCACTGCCGTCTTCGGATTATCGCCCGGCCCCCAGGGGCGATTGGGGAAGAAATCGGCTGGCATGTCCTCGATCACCGTATCGAAGACCACGCAATAACTGCCGATTGAAGTCAGCGGTGCGTAAGCTTCGAGTTCGCCGAGCACGTGCCCATGCGTGTGGTTCGAATCGAGCATCACCAGTACCCGTTGATAGCTGGCGGCAATGGCGCGAACCTGCTCAATCGTGGTCGCGTCAATGCTTGAGCCTTGCAGCATCTGGATGCGAGAGGCCAATGGATGTGCTTCGATGGCGGCCCGGTTGTGGGCGCGGATGTCGATGTCAATGCCAAGCACCTTGCGCGCCGAGACTGCCGGGTCGAGGCTGCGCTTCTCTTCGATGGCTTCGCACAGATCGAGCAGGGCCAGCATCGCCGCGCTATGGATCAGCGAACCGCCATGGGCGATCCCAGTTTCGATCACCAGGTCCGGCTTGATCTCCCAGATCAGCTCATGAACGGCGATCATGTCCTGCGGAAACTGGATGATCGGCCGGCCGAGCGCCGAGAACAAATAGGTATAGCGAAACTCGGCGGCGCGGTTGATCCACGTCTGGGTCAGTTCATGCATCGCCGGCGACCCGCCGAGCAGACGGATGCTCTTTTCCTTTTCGCGCAGGAACTCCTGCTGTGCGGGGTGCGAATTGCTGGCAGGCATTAGTAAATTCTCCCATCGAGATGACGTTGCTCGTTGTATTTGATGACTCGTGCCGGGTTGCCGACGGCGACGCCGTAATCCGGAATGTCGCGATTGACCACCGCACCGGCACCAATGCTGGCCCACTTACCGATCTTGATGCGCGGCAGGATGGTGGCATTGGTGCCGATGAAGGTGCCGTCGCCGATCTCGCAGCAGCCGGAAACGCTTACCGCATGGGCAATGAACACCGAATTGCCGATGCTCGATTCGTGACCGATGAGAGCGCCCATGTGGATGCTACTGTTGTCGCCGACGCTCACCCCGGCCTGCACGATAACCCCTTCCTGGATGTAATTGCCGCTTCCCCAGCGGGTCATCGTTAACTCCACCGAGGGATGGATAAAATTGACCAATCTGCCGCCAGCGGCGACGATCTGGCGCGAGGTCTCGTAGCGGGCGAGCAGGTTGCCGGTGATGAGATTAACGAAGCCCACTTCGCCTGGCTGCGTATCCTCGGTCAGCTTGCCGACTAAGTCGATACTGCCAAGCACCGGATAGCCGAAGAAATCGCTGTTCTTCTTGGCCGGGTCGTTATCCAGGAAGCCGGAAAATTCGACATTCGGCTTTGTGCGCTGTACTGCCATCATCATGCGGATGGTTTCAGGATTCGCGGCGCCAAGCAGGTAGATCTTCATTTTGCCTCCATTCGTAGAGCTTTAGACGCTGTGGGGCTTCGCTGCTTCGGCCAGGACTTGCTTGACGACAGCGATGACCCGGTCCTGTTCGCTCGTGTTCAAGTCGTGATAACTGGGTAGGTTGAAGGAGCGCGCCGGCAGGCTGTAGGCGATACTGTTGGCCGGCTTTGGGGAGAACATCGGCAGACCGGACAAGGGCCAGAAGAACACCCGGCCGTCGATGTTGGCGGCCTTGAAGGCGGCGAGCAGCGCTTCGCGCGTCACTCTAAGTTCCGGCGCAAAGACCACCGTTGGCATCCAGTAACCGTTCTCGGTACCGGCCGGCTGCGGGTTCATGATGATGCCCGGCAGGCCGACCAGTGCATCGGCGTAATGCTTGAAGATCGCCCGCTTTCTGGCCACCAGTTCGTCGATGCGCGCGAGCTGGGCGCAGCCCAGCGCGGCCTGGATATTAGACATCTTGTATTTGAAGCCGATCACGCCCGGCCAGAATTGCTTCGCCTCGCCGGCAGTGCGGCCGTGGTTGGAGAGGGCCAGCACCTGCTCGTAGAGGGTGCTGTCGTTGGTGACGAACATGCCGCCTTCGCCGGTGGTCAGGGTCTTGGTGCCGTGGAAGGAGAAGGTGCCGAAATGGCCGCGGCTGCCGGCATGGCGCTCACCATCCGGACCGGCCAGCCACTTCGAACCGATCGCTTCGGCAGCATCCTCGATCACCGGAATGCCGTGTTTGGCGCCGATCTCCAACAGACGGTCGAGATCGCAGAGGTTGCCGTACACATGCACGGCGATGATGGCCTTGGTTCTTGACGTGATCGCGGCTTCCACCTTGTCCGGATCGAGGCACCAGCTGTCGGCAAGGATATCGACAAATACCGGTTTGGCGCCGAGATAAGTGGCCGGGGCCGCCGAGGCAATCCAGTTGATGTCGCCGAGAATGACCTCGTCGCCAGCGCCGACGCCGAGAGCGGCTAATCCCATGTGCAGCGAGCCGGTGCAACTGGAGGTGGCGATAGCGTGGCGGCAGCCGACGAAGGTGGCGAATTCCGCCTCGAAGCGCTCAATTGAGTCATAGCAACGCGGTCCCCAGCCGTCGCGGACTGCGGCGGTGACGGCTTCCACCTCGGCCTCGGTGATCGACGGCTTGGTGTAGAAAATGCGCGACAGTTCAGTTATGTGGCTCACGGAAGCAGTCATCGGATTTCCAAAGTCGGTACCGCAGTGACGAAACGGGCGCCCCAGGCACGGGCGTAGTCGAGTTGGGCTGTGACTTCGCTGCGCAGATTCCACGGCAGGATGACGATCCATTGCGGCTTGCGCTCGTGCAGCGCCGCTTCGCCGACGATGGGAATACGGCTGCCGGGCAGGAACTTGCCCTGCTTGGCCGGGTTGCGGTCGACCACATAGGGCAGCAGATCGCCGCGAATGCCAGCGTAGTTGAGCAGGGTGTTGCCCTTGGCGGCGGCGCCATAGGCGGCCACCGATTCACCGGCGCGGGCGCGCTCAATGAGGAAGGCGGCAAGATCGTTCTTGATGCGGTTGGCGCGCTGCTGCAGGCCGACATAGGCGGCGGCCGAGGTCAGGCCGGCGGCCGCTTCACGGGCGAGCAGGGCGGCGATGGCCGGTGTCGACGACCACGGTCCGGCATTGCGCTGAGCGTACACACGCAAGCTGCCGCCGTGCGTCGGTAGTTCTTCGACATCGACCACCTGCAAACCATTGGCGGCGAAGATGTGGGCCACGGCAGTCAGCGACAGGTAGGAGTAATGCTCGTGATAGACGGTATCGAACTGGCTCTCGTCGAGTAGGCGCAGCAGGTGCGGGAATTCGAAGGTGGCGATGCCGCCCGGTTTGAGCAGCAGGGCGAAGCCGCACACAAAGTCGTTGATGTCCGGCACATGCGCCAGCACGTTGTTGGCGGCGATCAGGTCGGCTTGCCGGCCAGAGCGGGTGAGTTCCGTGGCCAAAGTGCTGCCGAAGAACTGTTCGATGATGTCCAGGCCCTTGGCGCGGGCGGCGGCGGCGGTGCTCGCCGTCGGCTCGATGCCATAGCAGGGAATACCTCGCGTCTTGACGTATTGCAGCAAGTAGCCGTCGTTGGCGGCGATTTCCACCACTGTACTGGTGCCGTTCAGGGCCAGGCGGTGGATCATTTTTTCGACGTAGGCCTCGGCGTGCGCCAGCCAGGAAGTCGAGAAAGAGCTGAAGTACGCGTAGTCGGCGTCGAACAGGCTGGCTGCGTCGGCAAAATCTTCCGTCTGCGCCAACCAGCATTGTTGGCAAACCAGTACGCGCAACGGATACCAGCGCTCCGGCCGGTGCAGGTCGGCGGCCCTCAGATAGGCGTTCGACGGCGGCGCAGCGCCGAGGTCGAGCAGCGGCAGGCTGAGCGCCGCGCCGCAGTGCCGGCAGCACATACGATTATTCACGCGACTATTCCTGCAAAGTCGACGGGGAGCGACGGATGACTAAGGTCGCGCTCGGAGATTTCAGAAATCGGCATCGGCCAGCGGATGTCAAGACGCGGATCAAGCGGTGCTACGCCGCCTTCGGCGCTAGGACAATAGGCTGCGGTATGCAGATAGAGCAGTTCGGTATTGTCTTCCAGCGTTTGTAGGCCGTGTGCGAAGCCTTCCGGAATGACAAGGGCGACGCCGTTGTCGGCGCTGAGCCGCTCGCCGTACCAGTGGAGGAACGTCGGCGAATCGCGGCGCAAATCAAGGGCAATGTCGAACACCGCGCCACGCAGGCATTGCACCACTTTGGCCTCGGCATGCGGCGGATGCTGGAAATGCAGGCCGCGCAAAGTACCACTGCGACGAGTGACGGTACGATTGATCTGTTTGATGGCTTTGGTTATGCCGCACTGGTAGAAAATATCGTCGCAGAACAGCCGCTCAAGGCTGCCCCGGTCGTCGTGGCGCGGCACGCGTTGTACTACCACCAAGCCAGCCAGCGGCGTGGTCTTTTGCAAGAAGCGGCCGGCGACATCAAGGGCCTGCCAGTTGCAAGTCATTGCGAACCCGTTCCGTGATTGATGGCCACTTCGTGTGCGGCGATCTGGCGCTGGCAGAGGGCCTGTAGGTCGCCGCCCATCGCGTAAGCACGATACCAGTCGACTACCCGTCGTAAGCCTTGCGGCAACGGGCAGACCGACCGCCAGCCCAAACGCGACTTGGCTTTGCTGCAGTTAAGGCGAAGGATGTGCGCCTCATGCGGAGCTTCCACTGCGGGGTGGCTCGCCGTGTCCGGTAGTTGCCATTGCGCGCCGTCACCCCAGGCAGCTGCGAGAGCGGTGGCAATTCTTGCCACTGGCAGGGCATCACTCTCATCGGGACCAAAATTCCAGGCTTCTCCAAAAGCCGGGCCGTGCCGGTAAAGCCGATCGGCGAGCAGCAGATAGCCGTAAAGAGGTTCCAAGACATGCTGCCAAGGGCGTACCCCGGCAGGATTGCGCACGATCGCGGGCCGGCCGGCAAGGAAGGCCTTGATCAGATCAGGAATCAAGCGGTCGCACGCCCAATCGCCGCCGCCGATGACGTTACCGGCACGTGCCGAAGCAAGGGCGAGGCCGTGCTTGGCGTAGCGCTCGGGGTGGAAGAAGGAGTGGCGATAGGAATGCACCAGCAGTTCGGTGCAGCCCTTGCTGCTGCTGTAGGGGTCGTCGCCGCCCATCGGGTCGGTTTCGCAGAAGTCTTTGATGTTTTCATGATCACTGGGATTGTCGTAGCACTTGTCGCTACTGACGATGACAGCGGCGCGCACACTGTCAACGCGACGCAAGGCTTCAAGCAAATGCACCGAGCCCATGACGTTAGTGGCGTAGGTAGCCACGGGGTCGTCGTAGGAGAAGCGCACCAGCGGTTGGGCGGCCAGATGGAAGACGATTTCGGGTCGAAAGTCGACGACAGTGGCAGCCAGCCGTTCACCGTCGCGAATGTCGGCAATGGTCGATTGCATGCCGTTACCGACGCGGGCTAGGGTAAACAGATTTGGTTCGGTCGGCGCTTCGAGAGCGTAGCCAACCACCGTGGCACCGAGCCGTTGTAGCCACAAACACAGCCAGCCGCCTTTGAAACCGGTATGACCGGTGACGAAGACACGACGCCCGGCAAAAGTGGCGCGCAGTTGGGCAAGTGGGCTGAAAAGCGCCCCGGTCATGCTGGCTTCCGCGGCTTCCATGGCGCGTTACCCGACTCCCATAGACTGTCGAGGTTTTGTTTATCGCGCAGTGTATCCATCGGCTGCCAGAACCCGCGGTGCTCATAAGCCATCAGTTGTCCATCGTTGGCGATATGCGGCAGGGAATCACTTTCCCAACTCGTTTCGTCGCCGGCAATGTAGGGCAACACTTGCGGCGACAGGACGAAGAAACCGCCGTTGATCCAGCCGCCATCTCCTTTTGGCTTTTCGATGAAGCCGCTGACCCGTTGTCCGTCGCGCAGTTCGTTCATGTCGAGGGCCCCGTAGCGGCCGGGTGGTTGCACTGCCGTTACTGTGGCCAATTTCCCATGGCTACGGTGAAAGGCCATGAGGCAAGTCAGGTCGACGTCGGAAAGCCCGTCGCCATAGGTGAAGAAGAAGGCTTCCTCGTCCTTGAGATATTCGCCGACACGCTTCAGGCGGCCACCGGTGAGGGTGTTGTCGCCGGTATCGACCAGCGTCACCCGCCAAGGCTCAGCGTGGTGCTCGTGCACTTCCATCTTGTTGGTCGACATGTCGAAGGTCACGTCAGAGGTATGCAAGAAGTAATTGGCGAAGTACTCCTTGATGACATAACCCTTGTAGCCGCAACAGATTACGAATTCGTTGACGCCGTGGTCGGCATACAGCTTCATAATGTGCCAGAGGATCGGCTTGCCGCCGATGTCCACCATTGGCTTAGGCTTGACGTTCGTTTCCTCGGCAATGCGGGTGCCCAGGCCACCAGCGAGAATCACCGCTTTCATCTTATCTCCCTACTACCCATTCTGCTCTTAATGGTTTTCCTCAATCAGGTTTTCCTCAATCAGGCGTATTGCTAGCGCGGGAGCCATTAGCTAAAAATAGCGTAGGCCAGCCGCAGCATCCCACCTGAAGCGCCATGGAGTTTCTCAAAGTCCCCATCCGCCTTTCACCATTGAAAAACCTGCAGAGCTCACTTCACGCTACCCCAGTCAGGCACCAGTCTTCCCACATTCTACGAAACGCATCTTCCATCCCTCTGGCAAAACCCGCGCCATCCATCAAAGGGCTCGACTGCATGCGCTGTCGCAATCCCGCTCTGTGCCGGCGCAAAGTCGGCAAGTCATGCGCGAGCGCCACAGCTTTTTCAAGATATTCTGCTTCGGTTTCGGCAATCAAATCGTCCAAGCCAACGTACTTCAGAATATTCGAGCCAGCGCGCGAATGTAAGGCATCTCCCCGCAACGTGACAAATGGCACCCCCATCCAGATCGAATCGAACCCCGTGGTTCCCCCATTAAAAGGAAACGGGTCAAGACAAACATCGGCCCGATTGTAGGTGTCGAAATATTCGAGAATTGGCAATGCACGAAGGACCACCAGCCGATCCGCCGCGACGCCCTTGGCAGAAAAACGCGCATGCAGACCGACCAAAGTCTGTTCGTCACTGCAGCCGCGGCCGATCAGCAGCAACTTGGAATTTTCGGTTTTCTGCAAGATGTCGGCCCACAGATCGAGAGCTGCCGCACTCACTTTTGAATAGCGGTTCATGCACGCGAAAGTAAAGTACCCGTTCTCATCGACTGGCAACCCCTCCCGCAGCTTTACCTCAGGAAGGTTGCCGCGGACGCCATAGCAGTTTGGCAAGGCGCAGGGCTTTTCCACACTCCACTCAGTCTGCAGCAGGTAATCGTCATTGGGCACAAGCACATAATCGATCGCTGACATTCCGGAAGTCCCAGGAAAACCGAGCCACTCGACCTGAATGGGCGCTGGCTTGCGGGCAAACACCCGCAAGCGATTCGCCGCTGTATGGCCGTTCAGATCGACCAGAATATCAATTTCGTCCGCCCGAATACACTCGGCCAACGCGTTATCCCCCAAGCCTCGTACTTTGCGCCACACGGTAGCCGAGGCCTTGATCGTGGCGGTCACGTCGTCCTCCGTCGGCCAGTTGTCATAGACATAAGTTTCCACCTTACTGCGATCCAGATGCGGGAAAAATGGCGCAATGAAGGCCCCAACGGGATGTGCCCGCAAGTCGGCGGAGACCCAGCCGATTCGCAGCACCCGGTCGCGCTTCTTGTTCCGCTGCTCGAAGGAATAAGTCTTGAGCAATTCTTGGCAGACTTGGCGATCGAAATTTCGCCCCATCGCCAACATATCCTGCCCCGTCGGGCGGCTAGAAAACAACATGCCAAACATCAAGCCATCGTAAACCACGGCGTTCGCCGGTTCCGCCACCAACGCCCGCTGGAAAGTGGCGGCGGCTTCGTCGTGGAGTCCCTGATCGAGGTACAAGCCTGCCAGATTAATCAGTGCAGCGACATGCTGCGGGTCAATTTCCAGGACTGTCTTCGCCGCCCGCTCAGCCTTTTCCATCATCCCAAGCTTGTTGTAGGCGATAATCAGCACATTCCACGCATTAACATTCTTGGGCTCCTTTTCCACCGCCTTTTCAAGGCTCTCCAGTGCCACCGCCCACGCCTCGCGTTGGGCGAAGACTGTGCCGATCATCTGATAGATCCATTGCTCGGAAGCCCCCATAGCAAGACAGCCCTCCAAGGCATCGATCACGCCCAAAGCGTCTCCCATTTCAACCTTGGCGGCCGCCCGATTCAGGGCCACGATCACATCGTCCGGCGCACACGCCTGAACCTTGTCGTAAAAGGCGACGGCCTCTTTCCAGTCCTTCCGAACCAAGCACATATCGCCCTGGGCCCGCAACACCGCCACGTCATGCGGTGCCAGCTGCGCGGCTCGCTCGACGTAGGCGGCGGCTTCGTCCAGTTTCTGCTGCTCACGACAGATATCCCCTAAGGCTGCCAGGGCTGGCGCGGTTTCTGGTGCCAAGCTTAGGCAAAGCAACAAATCAGTCTCTGCCTCGCGATCACTCCTCAATTGTCTATAAGTCAGTCCTCGCAAAAGATAGAGCTCCGAAACCGCCGGAAAGCGATGCAGCGTCGCCGTCAACAACTCCTTGGCCTCGAACAGTTCGCCCGAGTCAACGTAGCTGTTGGCCAGTTTGCAAGCCACAATCAAGTCATCTGGAGCCAAGGCCAAGGCCCGCCGCAAGGAGGACTGGGCCTTTTCGACCATGCCGCCCCGGCGCTGGGCATCGCCCAGCCAAGCCAAAACTTCATGGTCGTCTGGCCGTAGTACCAGTGCCTGCCCAAAAAAGTCCAAGGCCGCAGGCACGTCGGGCAGAGTCAGCGCCAGCCGCCCCAACCACACCCAAGCGGGCGCGCAATCAGGAAAAACCTCGACCACTGTCTCCAGGAGCGTGGCAGCCGCTTGCAAATCACCTTGATTAAACAGCGCACGTACCTCATTCAGACTCGCCTGGAGCGGAAGCGCTCGAAGTTGTATATGATTAATATCTTGGGCCATTGGACTCTCGAGAAAAACTCACACTCCTGCAAAGTGTAGGTAGAAAACTCCGTGCCTAAAAAACACGGTCAGAAGCGCACCCGAAAATTTTTCATGTAAAGACACTAAAGTTTCCTTTTGTCGCGTCGATAACCAATCCAAGGGCAGACGGAAAACCCGGATGCAAGGAAGTATGGAAGCAGAAATACCCGCGAAGACAAGCAAAACCTTGAGCGGATTGACTTAGACTCTAACTTGAGCAGGAGATTACCATGCCGCAAATGATCAACACCAATATCGCCTCCCTGAACGCTCAGCGCAACTTGGACGCGTCGCAAAATTCCCTGAAAACCGCTCTGCAGCGTCTGTCTTCCGGCCTGCGCGTCAATAGCGCCAAAGACGATGCTGCCGGTCTGGGTATCGCCACCAAGATGACTGCTCAAAGCAGAGGCATGACGGTAGCGGAACGTAATGCGAACGACGGTATTTCCCTGGCGCAGACGGCCGAAGGCGGCCTCGCCGTGATCACAGACCACTTGCAGCGGATGCGCGAACTGGCTACCCAAGCATCATCCGGTCAGTACAGTTCAAGCGACCTGAAGTCTCTTGACCAGGAATTCCAGGCCCTGCAGTCTGAAGTTGCCCGAATTGCCACCGCCACCACCTTCAATGGCAAGCAGGTTCTCGGTGCCGACAGTGCCATGTCCTTCCAGATTGGTGCCGGCACGACCACGGACAATCAGATTTCCGTCACGACCACTGATCTGACCGCCGGAGCTGTTAGCGGCTTGTCCGTTACTGACTCGGCGGGCGCTACCAGCGCAATGAACGATATCGATACGGCACTCGATACGGTCAACCAGGCGCGTGCTGGCCTCGGTGCACTGCAGTCACGCTTCCAAGGCGTCGTAACTCAGTTGCAAACGCAGAACGAAAACATTCAGGCGGCCACCAGCCGCATCATGGATACCGACTACGCGGCGGAAACGGCAAACCTGTCAAGGGCGCAGATTTTGCAACAGGCAGGTACAGCCATGCTGGCGCAAGCCAATCAGCTCGGTAGTTCTGTGCTGTCGCTCCTGAAGTAAGAAGCTAAGCAGGGAGGGGGGCTTCCCCGGGAGGCCAAGAGGGCGCAGTGACGGCAACGTTGCTGCGCCCAATGCCCATCTGGACAAGGAGTTGTTTCATGAACATTCAATCCGTGAATGCCCTTTCGCTAGCACCGAACATGCAGCGTTCTACGGCTAGCGACAACGCCGTTTCCAGTGCAAAAGGGGACGCCATTTCGACCGCTGTCGCAGCAGGCTATCCACCTCAATCTGACGTCAGCGCCAAACCTACTGACGAACAGTTGAAACACGTCGTAAAAACCGCTAACGACCTCGTCAGCCCTTTCAACGACACGCTCCAATTCAGCATCGACAAGGACACCGGCACAACAGTCGTCAAGGTTATCGACACGAGCACCAAAGAGGTCATCAAGCAAATCCCGTCGGAAGATATGCTGGCGCTTGCCAAGGCCCTCGATCAGTTAAAAGGCCTGTTGGTCAAGCAAAAGGCCTAGACTGATAAACTGGTTCTGTTTTGAGTATTGAGGAAGTTCTATCATGACAACCGTTACCTCCTTGGGCGTTGGGTCAGGGCTTGATCTTGAGTCCCTTGTCACAAAGCTGATGACCGCCGAATCGGTGCCGCTCACTGTTTTGCAGACGAAGCAGACCTCGTACAGTTCAAATATCTCGTCTCTCGGCACCCTGAAGAGCAAGCTTTCCGCGCTGCAAACGGCTGCAGCCGCCTTGACAACGGATATTGGAAAGACCGCTCTGGACAAGTTCGCCAGCTATTCCACGACCGTCGCCGATACGACCATAGCGACCGCCACGGCCACCACGGGTGCCGTCGCCGGCACCTACAGTTTGGCAGTAACGCAGCTGGCCCAGGCGCAAACTTTCACTTCCGGCACGTATGCCTCGACGAGCACGGCTATTGGTAGCGCTGGCGACACGCTGACCTTTGCTTTTGCCACGAACGACGCCAGCGGTAACAGCCGCTCGAAGACCATCACCCTCGACAGCAGCAACAACTCCCTGATTGGCCTTCGCAACGCCATCAACGGCGCCAGCATGGGCGTCACGGCGACCATCGTCAACGGTTCTGCCGGGGCCCAACTGGTCTTTACCGGCACCCCGGGGCTGTCCAACGCAATCACACTGGGTGGATCGTTGAGCGGAACGACTACCACCCCGGCCTTCACCAAGACGGGGAGCGCCCTGGATGCCAACTACACCTTGAATGGCATTGCCGCTACAAGCAGCACCAACACTTCCAGCTCGGTCGTGGATGGCCTCACGGTAAATCTAGCGAAGCTTGGGACGACCACGCTGACCGTTGCCACCGATTACGCAACCAACATCACGAAGGCCCTGAACACCTTCATCACGGCCTATAACGATGCAAACAGTACGATGACCACTCTGGGCGCTTATGACGCGACCACCAAGGTTGCCGGAGCACTGCAGGGCAACGACGTATTGCGCGACGCACAGACGCAAACCCGCAGCCTACTGTACGCCACCAAGACCGGAGGGACCTCACCCTACCAGACCCTCTCGGATTTGGGTGTTTCGGTTGGTGCCGATGGTTCTCTATCGCTCGACAGTACCAAGCTCAACAAGGCCCTAGCCGCCGACCCGAGTACCACGGCCGCACTGGTGGCAAAAATCGGTACCGCGTACAACACAACACTGGATAAAATTGTTGGTAGCACAGGCGCAATACAGATTGCGACGACTAGCGACAACACCATGATCAGTGAGCTTACGAAGCGTGAAGACGCCTTGCAGTTGCGCCTGGACGCCATCGAAAAGAATTATCGAGCACAATTTACGGCACTAGACACCTTGGTTTCTAGTTTAAACTCAACCGCCAGTTATCTGACGCAGCAGCTCGCCAGCCTGACAAAATCCAGTAGTGCCTAAGAGGGAAAACGTATGTTCGGCATGACGCAAAACCCGACCGCTGCTTATGCTCAGGTCGGCGTGGAAAGTTCGGTAAATAGCGCCGATCCGCACAGGCTGATCCTGTTGTTGTTTGAAGGCGCTGCCACGGCCATGTCGTTGGCCCGTTTGTACATGGATCAGGGCGATATAGCCCAACGCGGATCCAATATCTCAAAGGCGATTGACATCATTGCCAATGGTTTGAAAGCCAGCCTCGATTTAGAAGCGGGGGGCAAACTCGCGGAACGGCTTTACGCACTCTATGAGTACATCGTTCAACGCCTGCTCTGGGCGAACATGAAAACTGATCGTGCGGCGCTTGAAGAGGCCATGTATCTGCTCGGTGAAATTCATTCCGCGTGGGCGGAAATCGCCCCCGACAGGCAAAAATCCTAGCCATGGAAAATGCGCAGCAGGCACATTATCAGCGCGTTTTGGAAGTAAGCCAGCGCATGCTCGCAGCCGGCATGGCTCAGAACTGGGAGCAGTTACTTGAACTTGAAAAGCAGCGGCAATCACTGCTGCAGACTCCCCCTCCCCAGACAACGGGCACCCCGACAGCCCTCCTCGTTGAATTGATCCAGCAGATTCAGCACAGCGATGGCGTCCTCCAGGAAAAACTCGAAGCCTGGTTGGCCCACGCCCGCATTCTGTTACGCATGCCCACCGAGAATACGCCGTAGCGTGTCACCATGATTCCCGCCGACGTCGTCAGCCGTATTCAGGTCGCCGCCGACACCTCCACGCGGCCGGTGGCCGCGCCGCAGGAGATCAGCGACAAGCTGTCCGGTCTGGTGCCGGGGCAACGCCTGATGGCCGAGATCCAGGCCTTGATGCCCAACGGCACTTACCGGGCGATGATCAACCAGCGGGATGTGACGCTTGCCCTGCCCTTCTCCGCCAAGGCCGGCGATTCGCTGGAGTTGGAGGTGGTCTCGACCGACGGCAAGTTGACCTTGGCGGTCACTGCGCGCTCGAGTGGCGACGCTGGAAAAACCCCCACCGAATCGGTTCCCACCACGCTCAGCCGCACTGGCCAACTGATCAGCAACCTGCTGGGCAACGCGAACGGGGCCAAGTCCGGGCCGGCCCCGACGCCGCTCAACGGCAACCAGCCGATCGCCAGCGCCCCGCCGTCCAGTGCGCAGGATCTGCTGCCGCTGCTCAAACAGGCGATCACGCAGAGCGGCATGTTCTATGAGTCACACCAGGCGGAATGGGTCGATGGGCGGCTTGACAAGAGCACCTTGCTGCAGGAACCACAGGGCAAGCTGCCGGCCCATGCCACACCGGTCACCAATCAGACAGAGGAAGCAGCCGCCGCACTGCGGCCAGCCGCCGACAGCACCCCAGTTCAAAATGTCGTAACGGACGCAGCCTCCTCCAGAACGGCCTCGACCACCGCTGCCGCCGCCACTGCTCAATCATCCCAGTTGGTCGCCTCGCAATTGTTGCCGCTTGTCCAGCAACAACTTGAATCATTGGCCACCCAGAATTTCGTCTGGCAAGGACAGGTTTGGCCCGGTCAGGAAATGCGCTGGGAGATCGAGGAAGACGGCGCCGGTCACCAACCGGATGGCAACGAGACGGCTGCCAAGTGGCAAACGCGCTTGCGCCTGACACTGCCCCAACTCGGTGAAGTCGACGCACAAATCCGCCTGCAGGGAACACAGATCAGCCTGGCGCTAACGGCCAACAGCACCGAGACGCAAGCGCTGCTGCGCACCTCGACCGAAGCGCTACGCAGCCAGCTGGGCGAAGCTGGCCTGGCTCTCGCCGCAGTCGGCATCGGCGCCGCCCAGGAGAACCCGGCGCATGGCCAAACCGAACAATAATTCGCTAAGAAGCGCGGTCGCTCTGGCCTACAGCGAGACCGATGCCGCGCCAAGGGTGGTCGCCAAAGGGCATGGCCTGGTTGCCGAGCAGATCATCGCGCGCGCGCGCGAGCACGGCGTGTATGTGCACGAATCCCCAGAGCTGGTTTCGCTGCTTCTGCAAATCGACTTGGATCAGCGCATCCCGCCACAGCTGTATATCGCCGTCGCTGAACTCCTCGCCTGGCTCTATCGCCTCGAGAGTGGCCAGCCCACCGCATCGCCGCCGCCCGCATTCACGGCAGTTACTGAAACGACGGGCGCACCCTGATGCAAGCGCTTGGTGGGCGGCGTGCCCACCGGTGCTGGCAGAACGACGACGCTCTGACCTGCGCAAAACGCCGACGCTCAAAGGCGATCGCTATCTTCTCGGGTCAGCCTGACGATTCGTCGACCAGTTTCTGGTAAATATAGGCGGTCAGAGCAATCGCTTCTTCATTGGCCAAGTCCACCAGTTGCAGCCCGTGATTGAACGCCTCACCCGAGGGGTCGGAGCTGTCCTTTGCAACCGAACGGATAATGGCCGCCACCGTCAAGTAGAACTCGATTTCGCGAATATGTACGCGAAACTTGACGGATAAACGATCCCCGATCTTTCCCAGCCGCACCTTTGAGACCAGCAATGCCCCACCAACGCTTAAATCGGAGATCAGACCGGCAACAGCTGAACCAGTGCCACCATCCGTTGACGCCACGGAACAGATCAGTCGGGTCAAAACTCTCTCGCCCGAGCGTACCACTAGCCCCCGCACCCGGGCTGGATAACTGAGGTGCAGATGCGGATAGGGAACGTTGGATGCCCGCGTGACATTGGCCGTAAACGCGTAAGCGTTCTTGCCGAAAAAAAAGCGGACCACGAAAGCCTGACCTTCGCGAACGGGGCAAAGACTGCCCCCGACCTCAGGCGCTGTCACTAAAACGCTCCGCCCTTTGAGGTAGCCGATGAGCTTGACTTGGTAGCGACTTTCCGACTGATCAACCTGCGTCTGCAACTGAACGGAATCGCCGATGTTGAGCTTTATTTCCTCGAGAGACACCAACCTCCCAGCGGTCTGCTCGACCTTGCCGCTGTCGGAGGAATCGACGGTAGCATGGCGGGACGCACCGCCCAAATCACGTCCATCAAAATTGCGATAAAGCCCTTTGCTTGCCAGCGCCTCAATCTGGGCTTGATTCTCAACCACAAAACCGCGCTTCAGGAGAAGCCTCCTGTCACCGTCGTAAACCGACCACCGAAGAGGCCTTCCAACTTCAATGTCGGTTTGGCGTATCGAGATGAAGTTCTTTTCGGACATGGTCATAAACGGGCTATGTAACAAGGGGAAGTTCATTATAAATAGGCCGCAGCCCCGAGCAACAAAGAAATGAGCGCGCCACGCCCGCGGCCCGCGTTACTATCCATGGACTGCGTCGTGATGTCGAACCCGGGCGCGTTCCGCCGGGAGTGCTTTTGCTTTAAACTCCTGCCTGCAGCCGATATCAGGATAAGAAATGGCAGAAACGGAAGTTCCGGCGCAACCCGAACCGGCCCCACCGCGATTCGAACTCGAACAAACCGACGACTACAGCAAATTTCTGCTGTACTCGAAGTCGGAGATTGTCTTCGTGCTGCGCGCCCTGATCCAGAAGGGAGCGATGATCACCGTTTACTTCGATCACGGAAGATCCTTCCTGCTCACGTCGATGCTCGCGCTCAGCCCAGACAACAACGAACTCATCATCGACATTGGCAGCGACGATGAGATGAACCGTCAGGCGCTTCTCGCCGACAAGCTGATTTTCATCACGATGATTGACAAGGTGAAGGTGCAATTCAGCCTGGGCAAATTGTCATCAGCGCAACACGAGGGGCGCGAGGCGTTTCGCGGCGCCTTACCGGCAACCCTCTTGCGCCTGCAGCGCCGCGAGTACTTCCGCCTGTCGACGCCGGTTGCCCACCCAGTGATATGCGTCATCCCACTGAAGCGGGCGGACGGCAGCGCGCTAGTCGTCGACGTGCCACTGCTTGACCTCAGCGGCGGCGGGGCCGGCCTCATGGCCAGTAGTGAACAGGCGGCGCTCTTCGAAACCGACATGATCTTTCCTGACTGCAAGATCGCACTCCCCGACGAAGGCTTGTTGGTTGCCACGCTTGGCGTGCGCAACAGCTACGAGATCACCACCAAGAACAGTTCACATCATGTTCGGGTCGGCTGCGAATTCATTGATTTGCCGGGTTCCAAACGGACCATGATCCAGCGCTACATCACGCGCGTCGAGCGCGAGCGCAAGGCCCGCTTGAGTGGCCTGATCTGAGGCACCCGCCGCCAAGCCCCGTCATGCACAATCACCGCCAAAACCAACGCTCAGACCCACCTATTCATCGCATCGCTTAAGAGCTAGACGTCTTCATGCTCGCTCGTGCACGCTCCCGCGGGTACGCGCGTTTCAGCCTCTGCGGTTGATGTTATCGGCATGAATGGTGGTGGCAAGCAAGCAACTTATCTCAATATCGCCACACTACTACTTGCTCTTCAATTCCATGTTGTTTCCCTAGCCAAAGACCGCTGCAAGCGGAGAAAATCTTGCTTTGCCTTACGGTGCTAAACTGCTTCGACTAATGCATGTTGCGCTCATCCTTTTTACTTCACGGGACATACATGGACTATTTGTTAGATGAAACTAAGACATTCTTGGCCGCCAATCCAATCCACCGTTTCCATCTTGGCTGCGGGGTTACGTTTCTCAAGGGATGGCTCAACATCAACTTCTGGAACCATCTCGAGCAAGGCCGCTTATATGCCAATCCAAACGGGGTCGAGGGCACCGTTCTGCTGAATCACGACTTACGACTAGGTATTCCAGCGCCAGACAACAGTCTGGATGCCGCATACCACTGCCACCTGCTTGAGCATATTGAATACAAGGAAGGCCTCGTGTTCTTGCAGAAGATTTACCAATCTTTGAAGCCTGGCGGAGTCCATCGCATTGTCGTGCCGGATCTAGAAGCGTTTGCAAGATCCTATATCATGGGGGATGAGCTTCTACTAAAAAAGTATAAGCAATACGTGCTGCAGGATGACGCTGATATCTACCAGACAAATGCCTCGATATTCATGGGAATGCTGCACAATCATGGACACAAATGCGGTTATGACTGGGAGACTCTGCACTGGTGCCTAAACCATGTCGGATTTCGTAACATTACGCGTAAGCTTTACCAGGAGAGTGACATCCCGGAAATCCAGGAAATCGAACTCTACGCACCGTTAAGGGCAATGGAGAGCCTATGCGTTGAGTGCTACAAGTAGCACTTTGTTGGCGACCGCGTTGGTTCCAGGAATGAGCCACGCCCCCTGACAGATGCCCGGCGCGACCTGTCTCTATGTTGATAGTTGCCAGGGTCTCGCGACCAGGGAAAAGTCTTGATTTCACCCAGGGGCTTCTGACTGTGGTCTTTGCCAGACTAAGGAACATCAAGCAAACGCGTCAGTTCCGCGTTCACCCGCCGACACCCCAAACGGCTAGGGCCATGCCTTTCGCGCTGGCCGAACGCTGGGACCAGGCCCCAAGTTGACTTTGGGGAAATACCGAATCGTAAGCCATCAGATACACCTCCCCGTAGTTGACACGCTTAGAGCCCGAGGTAGAAGCGGTTGTCGCGCCAGCCGCCCTTGCCGGCCATGCTGATCTGCATTGCGTGGCCTTTGAGCAACTGCGTCAATTCGCTGCAGTTGAATTCAACGCCAGTCGGCGTTGAAAACATCCTGGGCGCCGGTAGCGAGTAATCGCCTCACGCACGGCGCGAGTGCGAGTCCCTTGCCGCCAGCCAATAGACGATGCCCCGACGCACCGGGAACGTCTCACGGAATTGCTGCGCCAATGCCGCCAGGGTCTTGCGCCATTTGGCGCTACGCTTTTCCGCTTGCGCCTTGAACGTCGACGAGAGGTTTGGCAGCCTCCGTTTCCTCACGCTCATGCTCTTGCTCCGTATCAGGGCCGCTGGGCAACCACTTATTGAGCAAGGCTATCAATCACAATGTTCTCAGCATTCCACGAGCCGCTTCTCCGCCTGCTCAGCGGCGCAAAAGAAATACCGATATCCGGCTAAAGTTCCGAAAACAATATCCGTTAGACACACAAGAGTCCGCCTCAAAGGGTTTTTTTACGGGGCTGAGACAGAGAATTCTGAACACTGCGGAAACCATGGCAGTTTCTATCGTCTTTTTTGGAGAGCATTATGAGCTTGAACGTTACCGGCCTGACAGCCAGTCAAATTTCTGCGTTGACGACAGATCAGGTTCATAGTCTCGCGTCGTCGGACGTAAAAGCATTAACCACGACACAGATTCAGGCCTTCAGCCCGGATCAGATTGCCGCCATCGACCCCAGCGTTATCGTGAACTTCAGCGGCCTTCAGGTCGCGGCCTTCACCCCCTATCAAGTGCAATATGGTCTGAATACAACCCAGATCAACAATCTTTCTGTTACTGAAATGCAATCGTTTACGACCGGGCAGCTTGCCGCCCTGTCGACCGATCAGATCGACGCGCTCAAAGTAGCCGATGTCGCTGCGCTGTCCACGGGGCAGATGAACGCGCTATCCGCCGACCAGCTATCGCAGTTAACATCTGATCAGATCGCAGGACTGACCACGACGCAGATTCAGAGCCTGAAGGCCAGTCAGATGGACGTCGTCAGTGTGCTGACGACCAAAGATATTGCCGCTCTGACTACCAAGCAAATACAAACACTTACGGCCGATCAGTTGCGAACCCTCAGTACTGGTCAGGTTAACGCACTGACAACGACACAGATTCAGGCACTTACAACAAGTCAGATGGACGCAGTCAGCCTGCTGACAACCAACGATATTGCGGCACTGACGACAAAACAGGTCCAGGCACTGAGTACCGATCAGTTGGTGTCGATGGGAACTGACCAGATTGCCGCGCTCAGTGGCGCGCAGATCAGCGCAGTAGGGGCCAATATTGCCGCACTGTCGGCAACGCAGATACAAAACCTGACGGTGACTCAAACGCGTTCACTGACGACCGGCCAGATCACCGCCCTGACCACTGACCAGATCGGCGTCTTAAGCACGGGTAATGTTGCGGCACTACAGGCCACGCAAATTCAGGTACTGAGCAGCAGCCAGTTGCAAACGCTTTCTGGCGACCAGGTGGGTGCGCTCACTGCGGCTCAGGTTAGCTCCTTGAGTACGAGTCAGGTCGTCGCCTTGACCACGGATGAGATCGGGGCGCTGAGCGTCAATGCATTTACCGCGCTCAATACCACCCAGGTTCAGAAACTCACCACTGATCAGTTGAAAAGCCTTACCACCGCGCAGGCCCATGCGCTTACCGCAGCCCAGGCGCGTGTGTTGACCACCGATCATATCAAAGCCTTGAGTAATGACGAGATTGGGGCATTAACCAACACTGCCGTTGCTGCACTTAACAGCAGTCAACTGCAAACCCTCAACAGCGATCAGTTGCAAAGCCTCGCGACCGCCCAAATTGGCGCGCTGACCACGGCGCAGGCACGCGCCTTGACCACGGACCAGATCAAAGCCCTTACCGACGATCAGGTTGCTAACTTGTCCACCGCCGCCATCGCCGCGCTGATGACGAATCAAATTCAAGCGCTCAGTTCCGACCAGTTGCAAAGTCTGACCACGACCCAAGTCACCAAACTGACCGCGAGCGAAGTTAAGGCGCTGACAACGAGCCAGGTTGCAGCCCTACAGTATTCCGAAGTTGCAGCTTTATCGGCCAATTTCCAGAGCAACCAGATACAGGCTCTGACTACCGACCAGATCCAAAATCTTTACACCGATCAGGTCAAGGCGCTGACTACTGCGCAAATCTCCAAGCTGAATACCGACCAAGTAGCGGCCTTGTCGGTTACCCAGGCGGCCGTGCTAACTACGGCACAGGCGCGCGCGCTGAATTCTACGCAGATCCAGGCACTGACCAATGATCAGGTCGCCGCTCTGTCTACCGCAGCCGTCGCAGCACTCAAGACCGACCAAATCCAGGCCCTGACGACCAATCAGCTACAAAACCTGACCACTTCCCAGGTTGCCAAGCTGACTGCGGCCGATATCAAAGCGCTGCAGACGAATCAGGTCTCGGCGCTTACCGCCTCAGAGCTTGTCGCCGTGACGAGTAACCTGCAAGGTAGCCAGATCGCGGCGCTGACCACCGATCAGGTCCTGTCGCTTGCCACCGCCCAGGTCAAAGCGCTGACCACGGCGCAAGTCCAAAACCTCAGCACTGATCAAGTCGCAGCCCTGTCGCTCTCTCAGGCTGCCGTACTGACTTCGGCGCAAGCACGGGCGCTGAGCACAGACCAGATTCAAGCGCTCAGCAACGACCAGGTCACCAACCTGTCTACCAGTGCAGTCGCAGCACTTACGACCAGCCAGATCATCAAGCTGAGCACCAATCAGGTCCAAGCGCTCTCCGCCGGCCAGGTTTCCCACCTGACCGCCGCGCAAGCCCAGGCACTGACGTCAACACAGACCGCGGCGCTCACCTCTTCGCAGGTCGATGCGCTGGAAAGCAATCTTCTATCCGGTCAGATTCAGGCGCTGTCGGATAACCAGCTCCAGCAGTTGAGCACTGCCGACATCAAGGCCTTAAGTACCAGCCAAGTCAACGCGCTCAAGGCGAGCCAAGTCAGTGTGTTGGCTACCGAGCAGATTGCTGCCTTGACCACAAACCAGATCCGCGCGCTGAACACCAGCCAGATTGGGGCTCTAAGTGCCGACCAAGTTGGTGCACTGAGTTCCGACGACATCCAGACACTTAACACGAGCCAGATTCATGCCTTGGGCACCACGCAACTGCAATACCTGAACACCGATCAGGTTGCGAAGCTGACGACGACGCAAGTGCGGGCGCTGGGCACGGACCAACTCCAAGCACTGAGTGACGATCAAATCGCCAACTTAGCTACCGCCGCCGTCGCGGCACTTACCACCAGCCAGATCATCAAGTTAAGCACCGATCAGGTCCAGGCACTTTCCGCCACCCAGACTTCGAATCTGACCACGGCGCAGGTGCAAGCCCTGACGGTCGCGCAAACCGGTGCGCTCACTGCAACACAAGTTGACACACTGAAGAGCAGCCTTCTGACCAGCCAAATTCAAGCACTGACCGATAGTCAGCTGCAGCAACTGAGCACAGCCGACGTTAAGGCACTAAGCACCAGCCAGGTTGGCGCGCTAAAAACGCACCAGTTAAACGTTCTGGCGACGGCACAGATTGCCGCTTTGAGCACCAGCCAAGTGCGCGCGCTGAACACGGACCAGATTGGGGCGCTGAGCGCTGATCAGGTTGCCGCGCTAGGCACTGACGACATTCTGGCGCTGCAGACCAGTCAGATTCACGCCATGGGTACAACGCAATTGCAATACCTAAGTACCGATCAGGTCGCGAAGCTGACCACGGCGCAAGTGCGAGCACTGGGTACGGAGCAGGTCCAGGCACTTAGCGACGATCAAGTGGCCAACTTGTCCACTGCCGCAGTCGCAGCACTCTCCACAAGCCAAATTGCGAAGCTGACCACCGATCAGGTCCAGGCACTTACCGGCACGCAGGTATCCAACTTGACCACCGCGCAAGTGCAGGCGCTGACGACGACACAGACGGCGGCGCTTACCGGAAGCGAAGTCAATGCACTGGAAACCAAGCTCCAGACCAGCCAAATCCAGGCTCTGACCAACAACCAGCTGCAGCACCTGAGTACTGACGCCATCAGGTCGTTAAGTACGAACCAAATTGGCGCGCTCAAGACGAGCCAGATGGCCATTCTGGCCTATTCGCAGATCGCCGCCTTTAGTACGACACAGACAGTCTCGCTGAACACCGCCCAGATTGGAGGCCTGAACGCCGATCAGCTGACCGCGTTGGGTACCGACGACATCCAGTCCTTGCAAACCGCACAGATTCACGCAATGACCGCTTCCCAGATGCAAAGTCTGACCGGCAGCCAGGTGGCAAAGCTGAGTACCGCGCAACTCAAATCGCTCGACAATGGCCAACTCGGCGCACTGCTTGGCTCGTTGGCCAACAACCAAGTATCGGCGCTTTCAACGAGCCAGATCGCCGGTCTGAGCACTGATCAATTACTCAGCCTGACGCCTCCTCAGTTAAACGCACTGACTGCAACGCAAGTCCACTCGCTGACAACGAGTCAGATGGATGCGCTGTCGTCGCTGAGTACGGGCGGCGTGTCGCTGCTCAATGCACAGCAAATTACTGCCTTGACAACCGCTCAGCTGGCCAGCCTCACCAACAGACAGGTCAGTGCATTGAACTCGGATCAGGTCCAGTCGCTCAACACCGCACAACTGTCCAGTGTTCTCACCAGACTGTCGGCGGGTGCCATCGCAAATCTCTCGGCCGATCAGGTGGACGTTCTGGCGACAGCCGACATCAACAAGCTGGCAACCGGACAGGTGGCTGCGCTAACCGCAACGCAGGTACAAGCACTCACCGGGACACAATTGCCGACGCTGCTCGGCAAGTTGACAGCGGGTCAGGTCGGCACCCTGCTGGCCAGCCAGATCAGCGGTTTGGCGACGGCCGATGTCAACGGGCTGGCGACCAAGCAGGTCGCGGCGCTGACCGCAACCCAGTTGCGCGCGCTGCAGACGAATCAGGTTCAGGCGCTAACCACCGATCAAGTGGACGTGATTACCACGGCGGCCTTCCAGTCGCTGCAGACGAACCAGATTGCTGCGCTGACCACCGCGCAGGTATCGAAGCTGACGACGGATCAAATCGGCGCACTCACCGCCCAGCAGGCGCGTGCCCTGACGACGGATCAGTTGGTTAAACTGACGACGGGTCAAGTCGCGAAGCTTTCGACGGACGATATTGCGCAGATGAGGAGCACCCAGATTGCCGCACTGACCACCGATCAAGTGCTTAGCCTAACCACTGGTCAACTTGGCGCATTGAACGCTGACGACGTGGCTGCGATGACCACCGCACAACTGCATCAGATATCCCAGGCAGCATTGACATCATTGACCACCGACGACTATGCTGCATTGACTACGGCACAGCAGGCTGCGCTTCTGCCGTAGCCAACATCGTCATAACGGATGCTTCCGCGCGGTTCCTGGCCCTCAGGCCAGGAACCGCTTTTCTTGTCAAGACAGAGCACTCGGGGATTTGTGTGTATGACCGATGAACCATTGACTTCATCTTTAGCGATTGATTTCGCGTCGGCAACGCTGCTTGCCTGGCAAGGCAAATTAGACGTCCTGGCCCTATTCGAATGCGCTGGCAAACTAACGGAAAGTGGTCTCAACCCCCTTGCCACGGTGCTTTATCAAACTTGGCTAAAGCGCAACAATACGCTGCAAAACCACCTTGTCTATTTCAACTTCGGCGTCGTTCTGTCCAATGACAACGATACGCTCGGGGCAAAGGAAGCTTATGCCCGAGCGGTTCATTTGGTACCGACGTTTGCGCAGGCTCGCTTCAACCTCGGACTGACCTACGAACGCCTCGGTCAAAGCGATGCGGCGGTCAGTGAATGGTTGTGGATCGAGAGTCACAGCTCACCAGCTGACGCCGAACAACGGCCGATTCTGTTGCTCGCACTGAACAATCTTGGTCGGCATTATGAAAACAACAGAAGGTACGCTGAGGCGCTGTCCTGCCTGACCAAGAGTCTGCGCATTGAACCTGAGCAGCCAGATGTCATTCACCATTGGGTGTTCTCGCGCGAGAGGCAATGCTTGTGGCCGATCTACGAAAGTGTCGACGGCGTCAGCGAGTCGCTGCTCAGGCAATCGACCTCGGCGCTCGCCATGCTCAGCCTGTCGGACGACCCGGAAACTCAGCTCAATGCAGCGCGCAATTTCGTCAAGGAAAAGGTTATCTCGAACGTTCCGGCATTGGCGCCGGCGCAGGCCTACGGGCACAAGAAAATTCGTATTGGCTACTGTTCGTCGGATTTTTGCCGGCACCCGGTGGCCATGCTTACCGCAGAGCTCTTTGAGTGCCATGATCGAGAGGCGTTCGAAATCTTCGCCTATTGCTGGACCAAGGAGGATGGTTCGGCACTGCGCAAGCGAGTGATCATGGCGATGGATCACTTCACCATGATCCATGATCTGAGCGACATGGCGGCCGCTAACCTCATTCGCGAACATGAAATCGACATCCTCGTCGATTTGCAGGGGCAAACACTGGGCGCACGCGCCAACCTGCTGGCCTACCGCCCGGCGCCGATCCAGATCACTTACCTCGGGCTACCGGCAACCACAGGACTGCCGTCGATTGACTACGTTATTGCCGACCATTTCCTCATTCCGGATGAATTTGCTCGCTACTACTCAGAGAAACCGCTCTATATGCCGGACGCTTATCAGGTCAGTGATCGGCAACGGCAGAGCGCCGCAGCGCCCTCCCGTCAAAGCTGCGGCTTACCGACCGAAGGCTTCGTATTCTGCTCTTTTAACAACAATTTCAAGTTTACGTCTGAGATGTTCGATGCCTGGATGAATATTCTGCGCCGGGTTCCGGGAAGCGTGCTGTGGTTGCTTGCCGACAATCCCTGGGCGCAATCGAACCTGCAACGAGAGGCTCTGGCACGCGGCATCGACGAGGGGCGCTTGATCTTCGCGACGCGCACGGCACCGGAAAACTATCTGGCGCGCTACCAGATTGCCGATCTCTTCCTCGACACCTTCCCTTTCAATGCCGGCACCACGGCCAACGATGCCCTGTGGATGGGGCTGCCGGTGCTTACCCGAAGTGGCCGAAGCTTCGCTTCACGCATGGCTGGCGCGCTGCTTAACGCCGCCGGTCTTGAAGAATTGATCACTTACGACCTCTTCAGCTACGAAGAAAAAGCCGTTGCATTGGCCAAAGCGCCCGACGAGCGCAGCCGCATCCGCGCGCACTTGCAGGAGGTGCGAGAACACGGCGCACTGTTCGATACACCGCGCTTTGTGCGTAACCTGGAAGACCATTTCAAACGGTTGGTCGCCGAATTGGCAGGAGCATCGCATGGCTAAGTTATCGATCATCAGCCACTACTACAATCATCCAAGGATGGTTGAGGAGCAGATCGCATATTGGGAATCACTGCCCGAGGCTTTCCTGGCGCAGGTCGAATTTGTGCTGATCGACGACTGCTCGGAGCAGATGCCGATGATTCGCCCGACCAATATTGATCTGAAGGTATTCCGTGTCATCACCGATGTCCCTTGGAACCAGGCAGGTGCTCGCAACCTGGGCACATTCATGGCAAGCGGCGAATGGGCCCTTTATTTCGATATCGACCAGAAATTCTATGCCGAACCAATGCTCACAGTCCTGGGCAATCTCGATCGCCTAGATGCCATGACATTGTATTATCTGCGCATCAAGGACTATGTCGATTCGAACGTCAACCAGCAGCTGACTCATCACCCAAACACCTTCCTGGTCAAGCTGACGAGTTTCAAGCAGTACGCAATGTACGATGAGGATTTTGCCGGCTATTACGGCTACGAAGATCTTTACATGCCTCTAGTCTGGGAGCAACACGACGGCAAACGGTTACTCTTCAACGACTTGGTGTTCTTCGAGGATATCGGATTCCGCACTAGCAACCTGAACCGTGATCTGAGCCGAAACTTGGCGTTAGCGCAAAACAAGATGGCGAGCGGTACGAAGAACTCGACCGGCATCCTGCGCTTCGAATGGAAGCAGTTGAATATCGCCAAGATCAGCGGTTCGGAATAATGCTTTAATTCAATTATTTCTTACGAGCAGACAAACTTAAGCGGACGCTCGTCAAACCTGCATGTTCATGACATCGTTATAAGCCGTCACCAGCTTGTTGCGTACCTGCACCATTTCCTGAAACGAGACATTGGCCTTTTGTAGGGCAATCATCACTTCGTGCAGGTTGGCATTGCCGTCGCCGGCGGCAAAATTTGCCGCCATGCCTTCCGCTTGCTGCTGCGTCTGATTTACCTGGGCAATCGAGTTCTGCAACACCTGCGCGAAGTCCACGCCGCCCGTTACCGTGCTCTGCGCCTCAGCCGGACGGCTTGCCGCCTGCGCCGAGCTAGCGCGCAACATGCTCAACATCTGATCAATGCCTGTGCTATCCATCTGCTTCTCCATACGCCTGACGCTTTATGCAACGCAAAAAACACGCCACCTTGTCGCCAGACTAGTCGTCAAACAGTCCGGCGTCCCGGTAATGTTTGAGTTTGTGGCGCAATGTCCGTTCCGACATACCCAAGCGCTCACCCGCCAGTTTACGCGACCCCCCCACGGCCGCTAGGGTCTCCAGGATATGCTCGCGCTCGAAGTCGCGCATGTTGTCGGTCTTCCTGCTTTCCGGCGTCAGCGACGCAGCCACTGGCAAAACCACGGCCGCCGGCGGCATCGGCACAACACCAGCCGTCATCGGTGACGCCGGAATGTGCAAACATTCCGCCTCGATGAGATCACCCGGCGCCATGATCAACGCGCGCTGCATGACATTTTCCAGTTCACGCACATTACCCGGCCAAGTGTAAGCGCGCAACGCGGCCTCTGCGGAGGCCGCAAGGCGCATGCCCGGACGTCCGGAACGGCCGCCGTGTTCGGCCAGAAAATGGCGGGCCAGGGAAACAATGTCGTCCGGTCGCTGACGCAAGGCCGGAATCGGTAAGGGAAAGACGTTAAGCCGGTAATAAAGGTCTTCGCGAAAAGCGCCCTTGGCCACGGCCTCGGCCATATCGCGGTTGGACGTTGCCACGACGCGAATATCGAGCGCCACCGGCTTCTTGCCACCGACCCGCTCCACCTCGCGTTCCTGCAGCACGCGCAGAAGCTTCGCCTGCAGGCCGAGCGGCATCTCGGTCACTTCGTCAAGCAGCAAGGTGCCGGCCTGCGCCTGCTCGAACTTGCCGGCCTGCGCCTGCTGGGCACCGGTGAAGGCACCCTTCTCATAACCGAACAGGGTGGCTTCGAGCAGCGTGTCGGGAATTGCGGCGCAATTGATCGCGACAAACGGCCCTTTGCAGCGCGCCGAGTGATTGTGGATGTAACGCGCGACGACTTCCTTGCCGACGCCACTCTCGCCGGTCAGCAGAACAGTCGCGTCCGACTGCGCCACGCGCGCGGCCAGGGCAAACAGATTGCGACTGGCCTGATCGTTGGCCACCACCTTGTCATCGTCGACCGTCTCAGGAAGCCGGTAGCGTGCCACATGCTCAAGCAGCGCTTTCGGCTCGAAGGGTTTGAGTAGAAAATCACACGCGCCGGCACGCATGGCCTCGACGGCGCGGTCGACGTCGGCAAACGCCGTCATTAAGACCACCGGCAGATGCGGAAAGCGGCTGCGAATTTCCTTGAGCAGCGCGATGCCGTCCATCGGCATCATGCGCACGTCGCTCACTACCAGGGAGACCGACTGCGCATCAAGCAGCACCAACGCCTCCTCACCTCCTGGCGCGGAAATCACCGCCTGTCCGGCCAACTCAAGCGTATCGCACACCGCTTCGCGCAAGTTAGGGTCGTCCTCGACCACCAGTATCGGCAAACCTTGAGCCATCATTATCCAGTTATTGTTGCGCTGCGGGCCCGGCGGGCAGCAGCATGACGAATTCCGAGCCTTCGCCCGGCGTTGAACTGACATCGATCGTCCCGCCGTGCGCGCGGGCGACCCCAAGCGCAATGGCCAAGCCCAGGCCAGTGCCCTGACCCCGCGTGGTAAAAAACGGCTCAAAGATACGCGCCTGCGCCTCGGGCGAAATGCCCGGTCCGCTGTCGCGCACGCCAATGCGCAAGCGTCGCCCCGCCTTCTCCGCCCGGAGCAGTACCTCGCCGCCCCGCTCGCAGGCCTGCAATGCATTCTCCAGCAGATTGACCAACGCGCCACCGAGCGTCTTGCGACTGCCCATGATTATAAAGTCGCCGACTTCGGAAACGACGCGAAAAAGAACCCCTTTTTCCGCGCACAAGGGCTCCAGTGTCTGCGCGGCATCGGAAATCAGCAAGGTTGCCGGAATGGCCTCGCGTCCGATGCTCTCGCCGCGCGCAAAAAGCAGAACGTCCTGAATCAGTCGTTCGAGGCGTTTGAGTTGCGCGGTCGCCTTGCCGGCAAAGCGTGCGCGCGCCGCATCGGAAAGTTCCGGCTGCGCCAAATTGGCGCTGTAAAGCAAGGCCGTGGCGAGCGGCGTACGCAGTTGATGGGCCAGCGAAGCGGCCATTTCGCCCATCGCCGCCAGACGCTGGTTGCGTTCGAGTTCCGCCTTCAGGCCACGCGCTGCCGTCACATCGTGCACCAGTAAGATGCGCCCGCCTGCCGAGTCGAGCGGGCTTTCCGCCATTGAAACGCGCCGCGTACCGAGTTGCCACTCGTCCGGCGCATCGGTCGCCACCAAGCGATCATGCACCAATACTTGCCAGTCGCTACCGATGATCGCCTCACCGAACATCGCGCGGGCGGCCGGATTTGCTTCGCTGACGCTGGCCACACTGTCGAGGACGACGACGCCGGCCGGCAACGCATTGAGCAGCAAGGAAAGGCGCTCGGAAAGCGCTTCCTTTTCCTGGTACTGACGACGCAATTCGCCATTGGCCACCGCCAGCTCCGCGGTCAGCGATTCGACGCGCGCCTGCAGCGCTTCGTAAGCCTGGGTCAGTTCGAGCGAAACCTGGTTGAAAACGTCAAAGGCGCGCTGTAATTCTTCCGCCTTCAGATCAGGTGCTGGTATTTGCCGCGCTTCGCTCATTCGATGGAGAATCCGGTGCCATTAGCAGCTACAATAGTAGAATATTTCTTAGTAATTTTCGCTTTTCGCTTGATTAATCTCAGGGTTCACACATTAGCGCAGGCATGGCGGCGATACCGAACGACACCGCGAACGCAGCAACACCAGACAATCTGGTCGGTCGCCTGCGTGAATCTCTGGCGCGACTGAGCAACCAGCAAAAGATCGTGCTGATGGTGTCGGTCGCCGCCATTATCGCCTTGCTTGTTGCCAGCACGACGTGGATCAAGCAAAGCGACTATCGGGTGCTTTTCTCCAACATTTCCGAGCGCGATGGCGGCTCCATCATTTCCGCGCTGGACCAGTTGAACGTTCCCTACCGTTTTTCCGATAGTGGCGGTGCTATCCTCGTTCCCAGCGACAAAGTACACGAAGTGCGCCTGCGCCTCGCCTCGCAAGGTTTGCCAAAAGGCGGCGCGGTCGGTTTCGAGCTGATGGAAAACCAGAAGTTCGGCATCAGCCAGTTTGCCGAGCAGGTCAATTACCAGCGCGGCCTCGAAGGCGAACTGGCCCGCACCATTCAGTCGATCGCCGCGGTACAGGCCGCGCGCGTCCATCTAGCCATCCCCAAGCCCTCCGTCTTCATGCGCGAAGAGCAGAAGCCTTCCGCCTCAGTGCTCCTCAACCTCTACGCAGGCCGCACCCTGGAACCCGCACAGATAGCTGGCATCCAGAACTTGGTGGCAGCCAGCGTGCCGCAACTGCCAGTGGCCAACGTAACCCTGCTGGATCAGAGCGGCACCATGCTGTCGCAACTGAAGAGCAAGCTGATGGAAGCTGGACTCGACCCGACGCAAATCAAGTACGTGCAGGAAATCGAGTCGAGCGTCATCAAACGCATCGAGGACATCCTGACGCCGATCGTCGGCCCCGGGAACGCCCGTGTGCAGGTAGCCGCCGACGTCGATTTCTCGCAGTCCGAGCAGACGGCGGAATCACACCGACCGAATACCACGCCGCCGGACATCAGCATTCGCAGCCAGCAGACGAGCGAAACCGCCAGCGCGACCCCCTCGGCGCAGGGCGTTCCTGGCGCGCTGAGTAATCAGCCGCCAGTCCCCGCCACCGCACCGCTGACCCAACCCGCCGTACCGGGCGCCGGAACGGCCGCAGCGCCCGGCGCGCCGCTGCCTGGACAGCTCAATGCCGCCGGGGTGCAGGCACCGATCAACAGCGTTGCCCAACCGATCAGCACGCGCAAGGATTCAACGATCAATTACGAGTTGGACAAAACCATTCGCCACACCACACAGGCGGTCGGTACCATCAAGCGCCTATCGGCCGCTATCGTCGTCAATCACCGCAAGGAAGCCGGCAAAACCACCTCCAAGCCGCTCTCCGATGCAGAAATCAAGCAGATCAACGATCTCGTCAAGGAGGCCATGGGCTACTCGAAGGACCGCGGCGATACGATCTCGGTGGCCAACGCTCCCTTCACAACCATCGACCGGAGCGATTCGGAAATTCCCTTATGGAAGGACCCGGACATCCTTTCCTTCGTCAAGGATTTGATCAAGTACGGCGCCATCGCCGCTATCCTTGCCTACCTGTTGCTCGGCGTCGTTCGTCCGCTGCTCAAGACGATGTCCGAGCCTAGGCCAAGAACCAGTACCGCGGGAACGGCCGGCCGCAACATCAGCGTTTTCGCGGGCGACGAAGAGGAAGCCCCGCAGGCACCTTCCGGCGCCGCAACGCTGGAAAAGAAGATCGATCAGGCACGTAACCTGGCGCAGAAGGACCCCAAGATCGTCGCCAATATCATCAAGGACTGGACGGGCGCCAATGCCAGTTGAAGACGGCATCGAAAAGAGCGCGATCCTGCTCCTTTCGCTCGGCGAAGACCACGCTTCCGAAGTGCTCAAGCATCTGGGCCCGAAGGAAGTTCAAAAACTTGGTCACGCCATGGCCGCGCTGAAGTCTGTGCCGCGCACCCGGGTCGAGGAAGTCCTTGCCGAATTTCAGAAGACGGCCACGGAAGCAGCCGCCGTTCACGTCGATACCGATGCGTATGTCCGCTCGGTACTGACCAAGGCGCTCGGTGACGATAAGGCGGCCAACCTGATTTCACGCATTTTGCAGGGCGGCGACACCAACGGCATTGAAGGTCTGAAGTGGATGGACGCGCCAACCGTCTCTGATCTGATCAAGAACGAACACCCGCAGATCATCGCGACCATTCTCGTGCACCTTGAGCACGACCACGCCAGCGACATACTTAACAACTTCAGCGAACGACTGCGTAACGATGTCATCCTGCGCATCGCCACGCTCGAAGGCATTCAGCCGGAGGCGCTGCGGGAGCTCAACGACGTGATGCTGCGCCTGCTCTCCGGCTCGGCCAACATCAAGAAAGCGGCCATGGGCGGCATACGCACCGTGGCTGAGATACTCAACTTTATGGGCACGGCGAACGAAACGACGGTGGTTGACTCGATTCGGGAATACGACCCTGACCTGGCGCAGAAAATCCTCGACGAGATGTTCGTTTTCGAGAACCTGCTCGATCTCGACGATCGCAGCGTCCAGCTCCTGCTGCGCGAGATCCAGTCCGACTCGCTGATCCTCGCCCTGAAGGGGGCATCGGAACCACTACGCGAAAAGATTTTCAAAAACATGTCGCAGCGCGCCGCCGAAATGCTGCGCGAAGATCTGGAATCACGGGGACCGGTGCGTCTGTCCGAAGTCGAGGGTGAACAGAAAGAAATTCTCAAGATCGTCCGCCGTCTAGCCGACGAAGGCCAGATCGTCCTTGGCGGAGCCGGTGGCGAGGAAATGATCTGATCGCGGATCAGCCATGAGCAACTTCATTCCCAAGGAAAAACTCACCGCCTACCAGCGTTGGGAGCTGGCCGCATTCGACGAAGCCGAGCGCGAAGCCGCGCCGGCAGTTCGCCCTGCCCCAACCGCTGCCGCCCAAGTTCCGGCCGAGCCTTTACCGCCAGTGATCCTGCCCACGGCAGAGGACGTCGAACGGATGCATGCCGAAGCGCACGAAATTGGCTATGCAGCGGGCTACGACGAGGGTATCCGACAAGCACAGCTTGAAGCAGCCCAACTTGACGCATTGATGAATGGCCTTCAGCGCTCCATGCGTACACTTGAGCAGGGCGTTGCCGAACAGCTCCTGGCGGTCTCCCTAGAGGTAGCCAGTCAGGTGCTGCGCCAGAGTCTGCGCGTTCAGCCGGAACTGCTGCTGCCAGTCATTCGCGAAGCCATTGCCGCGCTTTACCCGCACATCGGCCACCCATCCCTGTTCATCCATCCAGACGACGCCGCGTTGGTGCGTACTCAGCTGGGCGAGCAGCTCTCACACAACAACTGGCGAATCGTTGAAGACGCCACGCTCACACCGGGCGGATGCCGCGTCGATGTGGGGGCCAGCGAAGTCGACGCAACGCTCGACACGCGCTGGCGACGAGTTATCGAAGCCATTGGCGTTAGCCAGGAATGGCTGAGCGCCAAACCCTGATGTCGCGCACGCAATGAACGATGTCACGCAAAAAGATCAACTGGCCACCTGGCTAAAGTTTCTCGACAACTGCCGGGACGCCGCCAGTCAGGCCAGTCCACTGCTTTATAGCGGCCGCCTGACGCGCATTAACGGGCTCGTCATGGAGGCCTCCGGACTGAAGTTGCCGCTCGGCAGCTCGTGTCGGATTCTGCCGGCTGGCGGTTCGCCCATCGAGGCCGAAGTGGTCGGTTTCAACGGCGACAAGCTTTTTCTCATGCCCACCGAGGATGTTTATGGTTTGTCCCCCGGCGCCAAAGTCATCGCTCTCGAGGCACCGAGCCCCCCGCCCAAGATTGGGCAACTGCGCCCGGCCCGCCGGCGAGCGAGCGATCGCGGCAAGCTACTCCCGGTGGGCAATGGACTCCTTGGCCGAGTGCTCGACGCCGCTGGGCGGCCGCTCGACAAACTCGGCCCGCTGCTGACTGAGGGCCTAAGATCACTGCAAAGCCGCCCGGTCAATCCGATGTCGCGGGCGCCCATCACGCAGCCACTTGACGTCGGCATCCGTGCCATCAATGCACTGCTGACGGTCGGTCGTGGCCAACGGATGGGCCTCTTCGCGGGTTCCGGGGTTGGCAAGAGCGTCTTGCTCGGCATGATGGCGCGCTACACCGAAGCCGAAATCATCGTCGTCGGGCTGATCGGCGAACGCGGCCGCGAAGTGAAGGAATTCATTGAGCAGATCCTCGGCGAAGATGGCTTGCGCCGTGCCGTTGTCATCGCCGCGCCCGCCGACGTCAGCCCGCTGATGCGACTGCAAGGCGCTTCGTATGCCACGTCCATTGCCGAGCATTTCCGCGATCAGGGGCGACATGTGCTGCTCATCATGGATTCGCTGACCCGCTACGCCATGGCACAACGCGAAATTGCGCTAGCTATCGGTGAGCCGCCGGTGACCCGCGGCTATCCTCCGTCGGTTTTCGCGCGCCTGCCGCAGTTGGTCGAACGTGCCGGCAACGGATCTGAAGGTGGCGGCTCGATTACCGCCTTCTATACGGTCCTCACCGAAGGCGACGATCAGCAGGATCCGATTGCCGATGCGGCACGCGCCATTCTCGATGGCCATGTGGTGCTCTCGCGGACACTGGCCGATGCCGGACACTACCCGGCGATCGACATCGAACAATCCATCTCGCGCGCCATGGTCAATCTGATCGAGCCGACCCATCTTGAGCAGATCCGTCGCTTCAAGCAACTCTATTCGCGCTTTCAGCGCTCGCGCGACCTGATCAGCGTTGGCGCTTATGCTGCAGGTTCCGATCCGCTGCTCGACCAGGCCATTGCGCTTTATCCGAAACTCGAAGCATTCTTGCAGCAAAATCTTACGGAGCGTGCTGACTTCGAAAGTAGCGCTCAGTATCTCTATTCCCTATTTGGCGCTACCCGCTGAACGCCCGATGCACTAGAATGATTTCACCCGCTCCGGTGTCATCATGACCAAACCCTTCTCGCTGCAACCCATCCTCGAATTGATGCAAACACGCGCCGATGACGCAACGCGTCGTCTCGCTCAACTGATCGCCGCCGAGCGGGATGCGCAAAACAAGCTCGCGATGTTGCAACACTACCGGGACGAGTACGCCACCCGCTTTCGCCAGGCGGCACAAACTGGACTGGGACAGCGCGAGTGGCACAATTACCAGGAATTTCTCAATCGGCTGGACGAAACGATCAATCAGCAGCACGTGGCGGTCGGCTTGCAGGTGAAGAATACGGCCGCCGGGCAAACGGTTTGGCAGCAGCAACGCACCAAGCTCAAAGCCTTTGACACACTGTCGGCGCGCCATCACGTCAGCGAACTGACGATCGAGCTTCGACGCGAGCAAAAAACGCAGGATGAATTCGCTTCCCACTGCAAAGACGGAGATGAGATTCGCTAGATCCTCGCTGGCATGATGCTTGCTGATTACCAGTAACACTTGCCCCCAAGGAAACGCCATGTCCGTTGCCATCGTCAGTTCACCAGCCAAGCCGCCAGCCCAGAGCACACCAACCGATAATGCTGCCGGGACCAATGCGGCCGAGCCGGCGGCTGCGGGAGCCGACTTCGCCAAGTTATTGCTGGGACAACTGGCGGTCGGCGCGCAATTGCAGCAGCCTGCACTGCAGACTCCCGACAAGAAGACGGAGGACCCAGTCATCGCGACGGATACCAGCGCGCAGGACGCGGCCTTGATGCTGGCGTCGCTCGGTCTTGCCCCCCAGGAGTCAACCCGCAAACCCGCGACCGAGAAGGACACGCACCTTTCGGGCAGCGCAACAAAGGATCAAACAGGTTCGCTCTCGCCACTGCAAACGGCACTTAGTGCTTCGGACATCAAGGCGCAAACCGGCAAAACCAGTACAGATGCCGGTTCATCGCCGGCCATTGCCGCCGACGACAAGCCGGCAAAATTTGCCGTGCCGGACCTTGTTCTGCCAAAAGTCGAGCCAAAGGCCATCGATACGCCGGCAAGCGACGCTTCTTCGAGTGGTTTATCAACGCTCGCCGGCCAAGCGCCGACCAACTTGGACAGCACCGCGAGCAACCATCAAGCAACGCTGAAGGTCGACACACCGGTCCGCGATCACGCCTGGGCCAACGACTTGGGACAAAAGGTCGTATGGCTTGCCACCAATGACAAGCAGTCCGCGCAGCTGACGCTCAACCCCCCGCACATGGGGCCAATAGAAATTTCGTTGAACGTGACCAAGGATACGGCCAGCGCCGCCTTTGTGTCGACCAACGCGGAGGTTCGTCAAACCATTGAAGCGGCACTGCCACGTCTGCGGGAAATGCTCGCTGGTGTCGGCATTGAACTGGGGCAAACCAATGTCGGCGCAGAATCGTTCCACCAACAGGCCGGAAACGAGTCCGCGCGCCAAGGCACAACACCCCGCTGGATGGGCGATAACGCTATACTAGGCAACGATGCTGGGCGCCAGCTGTCGGGCCAATTAAGCGCTGCCCATCGTGGCAACGGAATGGTCGACCTCTTCGCCTAGCGCCTTGACTACACCGCGCGAGCCGGGGCAAGAAGTCAATAAAACCAGGGGAGAATTGTCGTATGGTCAAGGATGCAAAACCCGCCGCTGAGGAAACCGAAGTTGCGCCACCGAAGAAGAGCAAGAAGTTATTGATCATCATCATCGCAGCCGTGGTTCTGGTGCTCGCGATTGCGGGAACCGCCGTGTTCTTTCTGATGCACAGGAGCGCCAGTCAAGGCGACGACGCGGAAGCCGGGGTCGAACAAAACAGCGCGAGCGCAAAAAAAACGGGCAAGGAAGGCCCCCCCTCCTATGTCCCGCTCGAGGCATTCACGGTCAACCTGGTTCCGGAGCAAGGTGATCAGTTCCTGCAGTTGGGCATTTCCGTCGAGGTGGATGATTCGCACACGGGTGACAAGCTGAAGGTGTACATGCCCAAACTGCGCAACCGGGTGATGCTGCTCCTGTCGGACAAGAAAGCGTCCGAACTGATCCCGCGGGAAGGCAAGCAAAAACTGGCCGAAGAACTCCGCGAGCAGATGAATGAAGTTCTCGAACCATCAGCCAATGGACAAAAGACTGATGGGCCGATAAAAGAAGTGCTCTTCACTTCCTTCATCATCCAATAAGCGCGCGATGACCGCCGATTTTCTCTCCCAGGATGAGGTTGACGCCCTACTGAAGGGCGTTTCCGGCGAGGCCGACGAACCCGAGCAGGCTCAAGAAGCGAGCGGCGGCGTTCGCGCCTACAACCTGGGAACGCAGGAACGCATCGTCCGTGGACGGATGCCGACGCTTGAACTCGTCAACGAGCGTTTTGCGCGCTATCTGCGGATCGGCTTGTTCAACTACATGCACCGCAACACCGAGATTTCGGTGGGGCCGATCCGGGTACAGAAGTACAGCGAGTTCATCCGCAATCTGGTCGTGCCGACCAACCTCAATCTGGTCGTCGCCAAACCGCTGCGCGGAACCGCACTGTTCGTGTTCGACCCCAATCTGGTCTTTCTGGTGGTCGACAACATGTTCGGCGGCGACGGCCGCTTTCACACCCGGGTGGAAGGTCGCGACTTCACAACCACCGAGCAGCGCATCATTCAGGGATTACTTGGCGTTGTGTTCAAGGAATACACACGCTCATGGAAGCCCGTTTACGACATTAGATTCGAGTATGTGCGCTCGGAAATGAATTCGCAGTTCGCCAACATTGCGACCCCTTCGGAAATCGTCATTTCCACGACTTTTTCACTGGAATTCGGTGGCGCCGCAGCCGACATGCACATCTGTTTTCCTTACTCGATGATCGAACCGATTCGCGAGTTGCTCTACAGCTCAATGCAGAGCGACCAGTTATCGACCGACAAACGCTGGATTATCATGCTGCGTAAGCAGTTGAAGGACGCCGAGGTCGAAATTGCCGCACAACTGGGAAGCACGACCGTCACGCTCGGCGAAATTCTCAAACTGAAAGTCGGCGACGTCATCCCGATCAACATCCCGGAACAGATCATTGCCCAGGTGGACGAAGTTCCGCTGATGGAATGTCGCTACGGACAACAAGGCGGCCAGTACGCCCTCAAAATCGAACGCTTCATCGCGTCGGATAGCTTGGAAGAAACGCAGGGAGAGACGAAACATGGCTGAAGACTCCGGAAACAACGACACCCCGTCCCCTGAAGAAGCCAGTGCGGAAGACGACTGGGCGGCCGCCATGGCCGAACAGGCGATTGCCGAAGCTTCACCCGCAGCGGCGCAACCCGCGCAAATATTCCCGGCCTTCGGTGAAAGTGGCAACAAGGGGTCGATGATGAACGAACTCGACATGATTCTGGACATTCCGGTCCAGATTTCCGTCGAACTCGGGCGCGCCAAGATCACCATCAAGAACCTGCTGCAGCTTGCTCACGGATCAGTCGTCGAACTTGACGCCATGGCCGGCGAGCCGATGAACGTTCTGATTAACGGCACGCTCATCGCGCAAGGCGAAGTCGTCGTCGTCAATGACAAATTCGGCATCCGCCTCACCGACATCATCACGCCTTCCGAGCGCATGCGCAAAATAGGGCACTGACGGACAACTCACGCCACCTTCGCTAACGCGCGGAAAACACCGAGTTTCCACCTTACCCTGGCTTGCATTAAGATACGGGCCGAACCCCTACCGTTGGCCCATTGCCTTGATCGTTCTCCCTCGCCCCATCGTTTCACCCGTTCGCTGCTCCTTGCTGATTACACTCGCGCTGTCGTCGTTGCACGCTCGGGCACAGACGACAGTCTCGTCAGGCACACCAGGCGTCACGGCGGGAGTCATGCTGCAGACGGTGCTCGGGCTTCTGTTCATCCTTGGCTTGCTTTTTTTCGCTGCCTATCTGTTGCGCAAAATCAACGGTGGCCGAGGCTTTGGCAGTAGTGGTCCATTGCGTCTCGTCGGGGGCTTGATGATCAGCACGCGCGAGCGGATCGTCCTGGTTGAGGTCGGTGATACCTGGCTCGTGCTAGGCGTCGGTCCAGGGCAGTTTCGTACGCTGCATACCATGCCCAAGGGCGAAGTACCCCTGCCTGGCGTGGGCGAGAAGCCTTTCGCGCAGTGGCTGAAACAGATCACCGAACGAAAAAATGAAACTAAATAAATGCGCTGGGTGGCTCGGCCTGGCCCTCCTCCTTGCCCCACTCGCCGCCTGGGCGCAGGTTGGCGGCCTGCCGGCGCTGACCAGCACCCCCGGCCCCGCTGGCAGCCAGACCTACACACTGTCGGTCCAGACGCTGCTGACCTTGACCGCGATAACCTTCATCCCGGCCGCGCTATTGATGATGACCAGTTTCACGCGCATCATCATCGTTCTCTCCCTGCTCCGGCAGGCCATGGGAACCCAGTCTTCGCCGCCGAATCAAGTGCTGGTCGGGCTAGCCCTGTTCCTAACCTTCTTCATTATGTCGCCGGTACTGGACAAAATTTACACTGACGCCTACCTGCCGCTCAGCGAAAGCCGGATCACCTTTGTACAAGCCGTTGAACGCGGCACCGTCCCGCTGCGTGGCTTCATGTTGAAACAGACGCGGGAATCCGACATCGCCTTGTTTGTGCACCTGGCCAACGTCCCCAAGCCGGAGTCGTCGGCCGACATCCCGATGCGCGTGCTGATTCCGGCCTTCGCGACCAGCGAGCTAAAAACCGCGTTCCAGATCGGCTTCATCATTTTCATCCCCTTCCTGATCATTGACATGGTGGTCGCCAGCGTTCTGATGTCGATGGGCATGATGATGATGTCGCCGGTACTCGTCGCTTTGCCGTTCAAGTTGATGCTGTTTGTCCTTGTTGACGGCTGGGCCCTGCTGCTCGCCTCCCTTGTGCAGAGCTTCGGCACATGACGCCTGAAACAGTCATGGATGTCGGCCGACAGGCCATCGAGATGACACTGATCCTGGCCGGCCCCCTGTTGCTGGCGGCCCTCGTTACCGGTCTGATCATCAGCATCTTTCAGGCAGCGACGCAGATCAACGAACAAACGCTCTCGTTCATTCCCAAACTGGTGGTGATGTTCATTACGCTGGTCGTCGCCGGCCCTTGGATGCTGCAACTCATGGTCGATTACATGCGGCGCCTCTTCGAAAGCATTCCGCAGGTAATCGGCTGAGCAGCCAATGATCAGTTTCAGTTCCGCCGAGCTAAACGCCTGGATCGTTGCCTTCTTCTTTCCACTGGCACGCATTCTCGCGCTGCTTGTGGCTGCCCCGCCTTTCAACAACTCCGCACTGCACACGCGGCTACGACTGATTCTCGGCCTAGCCATCGCGTTTGCCATCACGCCCGCGCTACCCCCCATGCCGGCCATCGAACCGGCATCAGGGGTCGGCCTGTGGATATTGGCGCAACAAGTGCTGATCGGATTGTCGATGGGGTTTGCCATGCGCCTCGTGTTTACCGCGATCGACATGGGCGGCAACATGATCAGTACGCAGATGGGTTTGGGCTTCCTGAGCGCCTATGATCCACAGAGTGCATCGCAAACCGCGGTCATTTCGCAGTTCATCGGTATCCTGGCCCTGCTGATCTTCGTGGCGATCAACGGCCACCTGATGATCATCGCCACGCTGACGCAGAGTTTCACCGTTATTCCCATTGGTGTCGCGCCACCCGGCGCCGGCACCTGGCTCAATTTGGCCAACGCAGGTGCAATCATATTTTCCTCGGGATTGCTGCTTGCCCTGCCCATCATCGTCGCGCTACTGATGACCAATATTTCCCTGGGCGTACTGAGCCGCGCCGCACCGCAGCTCAACCTGTTCGCGGTCGGCTTTCCCGTCACTTTGGCGCTGGGGTTTGCCGCACTGTTCCTCAGTCTGTCCTATCTGAACGAACCATTTCAGCAGCTATTCGAGCAGGGATTGCAGTCGATGCTCGGCTACTTCGTGGCTGCCGCGCCTTAAGGCTTGGCGACGGTATCGGCGCGCACCAATTGAATGGTGCCTTCCGAGTAGCGGTGGGTAAATGGCGTACTCGACTCAATGCCATCAACATAATCGACAATCCGATAGCCGGAAAAGCCCCTTTCGCGCTGCAACTGCAGTGCGCGCCGTCTGAAAATCAGCATCGCTTCGCCGTCGCCCCCTGTCCGGAAACTCTTAGCGCGCAAGGAAAGATAGTAAGTATCGCTGTCGAGCGCTTTCTCGGTGATGCTCCAGTTGGGCGCCAGAGGATCGTAAACGACATAAAGCACGGCGGCCGCCGCCAGAGCGCTGAACGGTATATTTGCGTTTGGCGCCAGATGCAGCGCCGCGTCCGGCACAATCGGACTGCTGCGCGGATAGCTGCCGCTGATCGAGCTACATCCAGACAACGCAACAAGGGTCAGGAACGAGGCCAGGCGCCACATTAAGATATCTCAAAGATAGTTAAACAGGCTAAGTCCACTGATCTTGACAAACGATTGTTGCGCCGCCTGCAGCTGCACCTGCTGCTGCGAAAATTTCGTCATGGCGCTCACATAATCCAGATCCTGCAAGTTCGACAAGGTTTGCTGGTACTGGACGCTTAGTCCGCTGGCCGCGCTGCCGAGCGAATCAAGCTCGGATAAGCGTGCGCCGACTGACGAACGGACTTGGCTAACTGACCCGAGGAAGGATTGCAACTGGGACAAACCCTTGCTGTAGTCGGCCTGAAAGGTCGTATTTCCGGCAAGCGGCTTTTCCAGCGTATCGATCATGTTCTTCAGTGAATCGAAGACGCTGCCGCCGGTCGAGTTTCCACTCGAATCGGTGACGTGCATAAAAACGTCGTTCCCGTTGGCGGAAGTCGCCATCGTACGGGACGCATCGACCTGCAGTTCTCGCTGCCCCTGGTCGCCTTGATAGGTGACATAGGAATTTGTGGTGCTTTGCGCCGTAGCTGAAGCCGGGATGCTCGCGTCAGTCGGATCGGTCGTCGTCGTGAAGGGCTGAACATTGGTCTTATAGCCGGCGAACAGGTAGTTGCCGGTACCATCCTGACTGTTTGCCGTGGAGATCAGTTCCGCCAGCCGCTGGCGCAGTTCGGTGGCAATCGACTGCCGATCCGCATCGGTATACGAACCGTTGCCGGCGGCAACCACTTTGTCGAGAATATTCTGCGTGGTGTCAACGGCGTCGCCAAGTTTCGACTCGAGCAAACTCAGCTGGTCTTTAGCGGCCCCCTGATTGGCAACGTACTGGGTGTTAACCGCATCGGCCTGGGTAACGACCAAAGCTCGCGCGGCGGCAACGGGATCATCGGATGGCACCAGAACGCGCTTACTGGCAGAGATATGGTTCTGGCTATTCAACAAGTCTGCTTGAGTCCGCAAGATCCCCTGCGTTCCCGAATCAAAGATCTGGCTGGTACTGACTCGCATGATGGACTCCCTTAGCCGCCGATGGCCAGCAGCGTATCGAAAAGTTTGGTGCCAATCTGCAGCATCTTGGCCGCCGCTTGATAAGCCTGCTGGTAATTGAGCAAATTGGCCGCTTCTTCATCAAGATTGACGCCCGATAGCGCGTCGCGCGAGGTTGTTGCCTGATCCAGCAGCGACTGCTGGGCCGTCTCGGTCACACTGGCTTCGCGGGCCTTGTTGCCGATATCGCTGACCAACTGGGCATAGGAGGCCTGATAGGTTGCCGAGGCACCCGAGGTGGTGTCCTGCGTCTGCAATTTGCCGAGCAGCACGGCATTGCGACCATCGGCTACACCGTTAGTATTGGCGCCGACAGTAAAGGTATCGCCATTGGTCGGCACCCCACTGATCTGGAAGCTAATTCCACCCGGCGGAGTACCGCCGACCACGGTAATGGTCGCGCCACTAGTGTAGACAACGTCCCCCGCCGCCGCCTGCGCCGCCGTGTAGGGAGTATCAACACCGCCAGAGCTTACCGTCACTGCTCCATAGGACGGGCTAAAGGTCAGTTTCCCGCCGTTGAAGGTCAACGTACTCGAAAAAACACCCGGCGAAGACGGAATCAGCGAGGCATAACCCGTTGCCACACTACCGGCAGAAATCGCGGCACTGCCGGCATTGGTGGTCGCCGCTGCCGTGCTAATCGGCGCAGCCGCCGCAATCAGCCGTGGATCATTGGCAATCGTGGCATTGACGCTCAGATTCTTCGACATGTCACGCGTTGGCTGGATGAGAAAGGAGTCGCCGCTCGCCATTGAACCGGCATCGTCGAAGGTAATGCCCTCGGTTGTTGACACCGTAGCCGACAAAGAACTGGCGCTAGCACCCGGTGCCCCCGTCCACTGCTTGCCATCCGTCAGTCGCGTCAGCGTATAGGCGGTTCCGTTCAAAGCCAGCTTATAGTCACTCGCGGTTAGGTTGGAATAAAAATTTGTGCCGTTCGTACTGACCGGGGCAAAGCCTGCGGTCAGTGTCGCAGCCGCACTATTGGCGGAATTGGCGATAACAGAGGGGGTCGACGGCGACAGAACAAAGAGATTCGCCTGAAAGGCGCTACTCGTTCCGGCCGAATTCCCCAACAGGTCCTGCCCCAGGGCATTCTGCGCGTTGAAGGTTTGCGCCAACGAGGCCGCCACGCGGCCAAGCTCGTTCATCGCCGGCTCCAGCGCGTCTTTGCGGTAACTGATCAGACCGCCTAGCGCCCCGCCGGTGATCAGGGATTCGGGCAGTTCCTGCGTCGACGTACCATTTTTCAGGCCGACGACGAGACGCGATGGATCGGCGCTCGATGCCGTTGCGGTCATGGTCGTGACCGTCGTGCCCACCACCAGGGCCTGACCAGTCCCGAAGGTAACGCTATAGCTGCCGTTGCTTTGCGTCGTGGTTTTTACGCCAACCAGTTTGTTCAACTCACTGACGAGCTGGTCGCGTTGATCCAGAAGATCGTTGGCTGGCTGATTGGTCGAAGATTGAGCGACAACGATGCGCTCGTTCAGGCTGGCGATCTGCGTCGCGTAGGAATTGACGGCGGCCACATTGCTCGTAATCTGGCTATTGACGCCGTCGTACATCTCGGTCAAACGACTGTTCAGGGAATTGAACTGTGCCGACAGGGTTTGAGCCGACGAAACCATCGTCTGGCGCGCATCCAGCGAGGACGGATCCGCGGCCACCCCTTGGACCCCGTTAAAGAAGCTCTGCAAGGCGGGCGACACGCCGGAGGTGGTATCCCCCAGCATGTTGTCGACCTGGCTGATTTCCGTTGAGTAGGCGCTCAACTGGCTAACGGTCGCCTGGCTGCTAACCACCTGGGTGTTCAGTACATCGCTGTACAGGCGCTCGATCGTCGAGACCTGCACGCCTTGCCCGACATACCCCGCACCGGTCAGCAACGGCGTGTTCGTTGCCTGCACGGTGCGCTGGCGGCTGTAGCCGGGCGTACTGGCATTTGCAATGTTGTGTTGGGTCGTCATCAGGCCAAGCTGTGCAGCCTGCATGCCCGAGACACCGATGCTCATGATTCCTGTCGCCATGGAGAAACCTCGCCTTCCATGTAGTTAACGGCAACGACGCCGAATTGTTTAGGGCTACCGGCTAGCCGGCCAATGACTGACGCAGCGTGCTGCCGTTGATGATGCGGCTAAGCTTGTCGGCGTACGCCGGATCGGTCGCATAGCCCGCTTGTTGTAAAGAACGAGCAAACTGTGTGCCATCCTGTTGGCCAAGAACCCCGGAAAAGCGGGAATTGTTGCGCAATAGATTGGCGTAGTCGGCGAAGGATTCCGCGTAGGAGCCATAAACTCGAAATTTCTCGCGCGACGACTGCGCAACGCCGTTGACGTACTCGGTCGTTTGCACCTCGACCGTCGGCCCCTGCCAGCTGCGCCCGGCCTTGACACCAAACAGATTGAAGGTCGATGAGCCATCGGCCGTGCGGATCTCGCCCTTGCCCCAGCCACTCTCGAGCGCCGCTTGGGCGACAAGAAATTGCGGCGGCACGCCAATTGTCTTCCCGGCCTCGATGGCTTGCGGCCAGACACGGTTGACAAAATCACGGGCGCTGCTGGAGCCAGCCGCCGATGCGGCCGAAGAGGCCAACGCATCGTCCGTTGCGGGAACGGCGCTACGGATGTGCTCGGCACCGACCACGGGGGCGGCAGAACTTGCCGCCTGCCGCGTCAGCAAGGCTTGCTGCAGCGCCTCTAGCGAGGAAGTCGAATCGGTGCTGGCACTGGAGGATGACGACAGATTGCGCCCCAACTGTTGCTCAATCAGCTTGGCGAAGCCAAGCTTTCCCTGCGCAGACAAATTCTGCGCCAGTTGCTGATCCATGATTGAAGTAAAGAAGCGGCTTTGGTCACTGTCGAACATGCCATCCTGTGGCGTCGCATCGCGCATGCTTTTGAGCATCATCTGCAGGAGCATGCCCTCAAACTGCTGCGCCGCCTGATGCAGCCCGGCCTTCGGATCCAGTTTCATCTTGGCGCGCAGATCCCCGGTCGTCTTCTGGTCGAGGACGAAATGCTGGGCGTTGAGTTCGTCGGCCTTCATGCGCTGAGTTTACGTAAATTGAGCGGAAGAATGCGGGAAATCAGATAACTTCCAGATCGGCACGTAGGGCGCCAGCGGCCTTCATGGCCTGCAGAATGGCCAGCAAATCCTGTGGGTTCGCGCCCAGTGCATTCAAGGCCTTGACGACGTCCGAGAGGTTGACGCTGGACTTGACGTGCATCAGCGCGCTGCCCTCCTGCTTGATCTGGATATCGGCCTGATTCGTGGTCGCCGTCTGCCCACCAGCAAGCGCATTGGGCTGGCTGACCTTCTGCTCGTTGGTCACGACGATCGAGAGGTTGCCGTGCGCTACCGCGCAGGCATCGATCGTCACCGTCTGGTTCATCACCACCGAACCGGTGCGTGGGTTGACAATCACTTTGGCCATTGTCTGCATGGGCCGCACTTCCAGATTCTCGATACGCCCCATGAAAGCGACCCGGCTATTGGCATCTTCCGGCGCGTGCACCTGGATCTGCCGCCCGTCGACCGCCTGTGCCGTGCCCGCGCCCATCTCACGGTTGATCACTTCGACGACGCGTTGCGTCGTACCGAAGTCGACGTCGCCCATCTGATAGTTGATAAATGGCCCCTGCCCGAGGGCGGTTAGCACTTCGCGTTCGACGGTGGCACCGCCAGCGATCCGCCCTGCCAGAAGATGGTTCACCGTAACCTTGCTGCCAGCGGCAGCGGCACCCGCTCCGCCGACCAGGATATTGCCTTGTGCCATGGCGTAAGTCTGACCATCGGCGCCTTTTAGTGGCGTCATCAGCAGCGTCCCGCCGCGCAGGCTCTTGGCATTACCCATCGACGAGGCCGTTACGTCAATCTGCTGCCCGGGCTTGGCAAAAGCCGGCAGACTGGCGGTAACCATCACGGCAGCGACATTCTTCAGTTGCAGGGATTGCCCTGCGGGCAAGGTCATGCCCAGTTGGGCCAGCATGTTGATGATACTCTGCGTGGTGAACGGCGTTTGCGTCGTCTGATCGCCGCTACCGTCGAGGCCGACCACCAGCCCGTAACCGATCAGTTGGTTGTTGCGCACGCCCTGGACGGAAGCCAGGTCCTTGATGCGCTCGGCCCGTACCGGGCCGCTGACCAGCGGCAATACGCAGCAGGCAAGAATTGCCGCGCGACGCAGAAGTTTGCCGGTTTGACTACCCATGATGCCCACCTGCCAGTAATGTCGTCAGAATGGCAGGAAGGTAAGGAAGAATCGTGCCAACCAGCCCATCGCCTGCGCTTCGTTGATGTAGCCGCTTTGCTTGTACTCGATCCGGGCGTCGGCCACCTGCGACGAGTTGACGGTATTGGCCGTGCTGATGAAGGTCGGATTGACGATGCCGGACAAGCGGATGAACTCCTGCCCCTGGGTGATCGACACCTGCTTCTCCCCGGAAACTAGCAGATTGCCATTCGACAACACTTCGATTACCGTGACCGTGATAAAGCCAGTAAATACGTTGGTCGCCCCGGAATCACCTTTGCCGGCAAAGGTGTTGGTATCGCTGGCGTTAACCGTCAGACCGTCAAGCGTCCTGATCGGCAGGCCAGCAACCGGCCCGACCGAGGCGGCGATGCTGCCGGCATGTGTGGCTTCGCTGTTCGACTTGGTCGACGCTGCGGTGTTTTCGACGATGCTGATGGTCAGCGTATCGCCGACATAGCGCGCGCGCCGGTCCTCGAACAGTGGCCGGCTACTGCCGGACTGGAAGATGCTCCCGGTGGCGGCAAGGCTGCCGTCGGGGCGCGGCACCGGGCGCGCCGTCATCGGTTGATGAACGTTGGTCGGCGGCACCGTGTTGCAGGCGGCCAGCGCCAGCGCCGCGAGGCCCATGAGTATAAGTCTTAGCATGATCGCTCCATTACAGCTGCGTCAGGCGCGCCAGCATTGCGTCGGAGGTCGACACCACCTTGGAGTTGAGTTCATAGGCACGCTGGGTCTGAATCATCGTCACGAGCTCTTCGGCCACGTTCACGTTCGAGGTTTCGACGTAGCGCTGATTGAGTGCACCGGCGCCATTGGTTCCTGGCGTGTTGGGCGTTGGCGTGCCGCTTGACGCGGTTTCAAGATAGAGATTCTCGCCCATGCTCTGCAGGCCGCCGACGTTCACGAAAGTGGCAACTTGCAGGGTGCCGACCTGCGTCGCGGCGGCGGTGCCCGACTGGGTAATGCTCACCACACCGTCCTTGCCGATGGTCACACTCAGGGCGGTCGTCGGAATCGTGATGGTCGGTTGCACGGGATAGCCATTGGAGGTGACGATCTGCCCCTGATTGTCCTTCTGGAAGGAGCCGTCGCGGGTGTAGGCGGTGGTGCCATCCGGCAGCAGCACTTGAAAGAAACCGGAACCGTCAATCGCCACGTCCAGGTCATTGCCGGTTTGCTGCAGCGCCCCCTGCGTATGAATACGCGCCGTCGACACCGGCCGTACGCCGGTACCCAACTGCAGTCCGGAAGGTATCTGCGTCTGCTGCGACGACTGGGCGCCCGGCTGGCGTACGGTCTGGTAGAGCAGGTCTTCGAAGACGGCGCGCGCGCGCTTGAAACCGTTGGTACTGACGTTGGCCAGATTATTGGCGATCACATCCATTTGCGTCTGCTGGGCATCGAGGCCAGTACGGGCAATCCAAAGCGAGCGGATCATTTTTTATGTAGTCCTGTTAAGCGGTCAGCGAGAGAATCTGGCTGGCCTTGGTCGCGTTGGCATCGGCCATTTGCAGCATCTTGATCTGCATTTCGAACTGGCGGCCCAAGCTGATCATATTGACCATCGAATCCACCGGATTGACGTTGCTCCCCTCCAGCGTCTCCGGCGCGAGTTTCACGTTGGCATCCGCCACGGGTGGTTCGGCGGCGGTCGTCCGAAACAATCCATCGTCGCCACGCACCAGTTCGTTTTCCGGTGGGTTGACCAGCTTGATGCGGCTGACCACGGCAACGTTGTTCGGCGTCCCGAAGAGCGGGATGGCGGAAATGGTGCCATCTGAGGCGATGGAAATGCTGTTGTCCGGCGGGATGGCAATCGGCCCGCCGTCACCCAGTACGTTCAACCCACTCGCCGTCTGCAATTGCCCGTTGGCACTAACCTGCAGATTGCCGGCACGGGTATAGGCCTCACCACCACCGGGGGTTTCCACAGCGAGCCAGCCAGCGCCCTGGACGGCCACGTCGAGCGGCCGCCCGGTCGCCATCATCGGCCCCTGATCGAAGACATTCGACACGGAGGCATCGACCACGAAAGCGCGCGTCGGCATCCCCTCGCCCTGAACGGGCACCGCCCGGAACTGGTGCTCCATGGCGCGATAGCCCGTCGTCGAGGCGTTGGCCAGGTTTTGTGCTACACCGGCCTGCTGCAAGAAAACATGCTTGGCCCCGGTCATCGCGGTGTAGATCAGGCGATCCATCGATTACTTCCCCTCGTCGATCAACGAACAGGCAATTAACGCAGGTTAACCAGCGTCTGCATGATCGCATCCTGCGTCTTGATCGTTTGCGCGCTGGCTTGATAGTTCCGCTGGGCGGTAATCATATTCACCAGTTCCGCCGTCAAATCGACGTTCGATTCCTCAATAGCGGAGGCTTGCAAAACCCCAAAGCGGCCTGAATTTGGCGCACCAACCAGGGCCGCGCCGGAGACCGAGGTTTCGGCCCATTGATTGTTACCGAGCGAACTCAACCCATTCGGATCGGCGAAATTGGCCAGGACCACCTGACCCAGCTTGCGCGCCTCCCCGTTGCTGTAGTTGCCCTGGACGATACCGTCAGCCCCGACGCCAATTCCAGTGAGGCTCCCGGACGTATAGCCATCCTGCACAAGACTGTTGGTTGTAGACGTAGAGCCAAATTGGGTACTGCCAGTGAAATTGATATTAAAGACCAACGGGCTGACCGCACCATTGGTCAATGCGAGACTCGCGCCGAGCACGCCCGTTCCTGTCAGCTTGCCGGACGAATCGAACGTCAGGGTCGAGGGAACGGTGGTCAGTGGGGAGACCGTCCCATCCACGGTCGCATTGATGGCCCAGACACCGGTTGGCGGGACTGTTGCGGGCGATGGTGGCGTATCTACAGCATATAACGTCAAGGTATGTGCATTGCCCAGACTATCGTACACCGACACGGGGGTTGAATAGGTGTAAGACAACGGGTTGGTTGGATCGAACGTCGTTACGGTCGGAGCCGTACTGCGCGAGTCGAGATTGACATTCACCAAAACCCCTGCCGACGTGGACCCACTCTGGCCCGTCGCGACCGGCGAAAGGGCCGCGGAGCTGATCTGAAGATCGGCCGGTGAGGATGCAACCACCGTACCATTGGCATCGACAGAATAACCGGTCAGCTTCGCACTCTGGTCATTAACGATGTAGCCGCTCTTGTCGAGGTGGAACTGACCGTTTCGCGTATAGCTGATTGCCCCATTGGTGTCCATGCGGAAAAAACCGCCGCCGTTGATGGCGATATCCATCGGGTTATTGGTGGTCGTCACGTTGCCCTGCGTAAACTGCTGCTGGACGGCGGCAACCGCCACGCCAATCCCGACCTGCGCCGCCCCTGAGCCACTCAGCGAATTGGCAAACACGTCGGAAAAATGTGCCTGTGCGGACTTGAAGCCGACAGTGGCCGAATTCGCGACGTTGTTGCCGATCACATCGAGTGCCTGGGACGCCGCACTAAGACCGCTCAGTGCCTGTTGGAAAGCCATTTTCCGCTCCTGTCTTTAGAGAATTTCCTGGACGGCGCTAAAATCCACCACGCCAAGCGTTCCAAGATCCAGTTTGAAACCGCTGCTCGTGCGAGTAACAGCAGAAACCGTGCCAAGCTGCAATGCGGTCGCCGTGACGCTGTTCCCGCCCTGCGTTGCCGCCACTTTGAAGCTGTACGTACCATCTTTCGCCGTGCCGCCAGAAGCGGTGGAACCGTCCCAAGCGAAGCCGAAATTGCCGGCCGCTTTTGCGCCAAGACTCTCGGTCTGCACAACGTTACCGGCCGAATCGAGGACGCTCACCGTGACATTGTCCGCCGCACTGGCTAACGACACGCCGCCGTAGGCCTGACTGCTCGACAAGGCAAGCTGCCCGCCCGCCACCATCACATCCTTGCCGACCAACCCCGCCGCCTGCATGGCCTGCGCGCTGTTATAGACATCGAGCATCGACGTCATGGTGGTATTGAGTTGTTCAATCCCGTTAACGGTGTTGATCTGCGCCAGTTGGGAGGTCACCTGGGAATTGTCCATCGGATTGAGCGGATCCTGATTCTTCAGTTGGGTGACCAACAGAGTCAGGAAGCGATTCTGGATGTCGCTGGCCGACGTGGCACTCGACGTACTGGCGGTACTACTTGTGTTTGCGGTGTTGATCGTATCGAAAACGCTACTGGTCGATGCCACGGTGCTCATATTGTTCTCCTAGATACAAAATTTACTGGCCGAGGGTCAGCGTCTTCATCAGAAGCTGCTTGGCAGTATTCATGACGTCGGCGTTAGTCTGATACGAACGCGAAGCTGAAATCATGTTGACCATCTCGTCGACGACGCTGACGTTGGGCATCGCGACATAGCCTTTTTCGTCGGCCGCCGGACTGCGCGGGTCGTAGACCAGGCGTGGCGGACTGCTGTCTTCCACCACCTGTTGCACGCGCACGCCCTGTGCGGCCACACCTTGCAAGGGAGTGGCTTCAAAAACCACCTGTTTGGCTCGATAGGGCTTGCCGTCGGCGCTGACCGCGCTGTCCGCGTTAGCCAGGTTGCTGGCCACCGCGTTGAGGCGCATCGACTGTGCCGTCAGGGCGCTGCCGGCGATATGAAATACATTGAAGATGCTCATGGCAACTATCCGGTAATCGCCGACAGCAGGGTCTTGATCTGGCCGGTAATGAACGTGACGCCAGCCTCATAGTGAATGGCGTTCTCGGTGAACTCGGCACGTTCGACATCCATATTGACGGTATTGCCATCGACGCTCGACTGCACGTCTGCGCGATACATCAGGCGCGCCGGAGCGGTTTCGCCGCCCCCCTGCAGATGACGGCCGGAAGTGGTAGCGAGCGGCAGGTTTCCGGTGCTACGTCCGGCAATGGTGTCCTTGAGTACGGCCGAAAAGTCAAAGTCGCGCGCCTTGTAGTTGGGCGTATCGGCATTCGCGATATTGGCCGCTAACACTTGCTGTCGTTGGGCGCGCAAGCCAAGTGCCTGCTGCTGGAAGGAAAACGCGTTGTCGAGTTGGCTGACCACGATGACTCCGGTTCATGAATGTCTCAGCGATAACTAAGCAATAGTTGCGCCACCAGAAAAGACAACGTACAACAGACGAAGGGCAGCCTTTTATGTGGCAGCGGATGAATATCTGCCGGTCAATCGGCAAATATTGCCGGCAAAGTCCGACCACTTAACGAGCCGGTGCATTTCGCTATCGACCAAGGATGAGGCAAAATAACGACATGAACCCGTCCCCGAACAGCCGTCGCTTTGCCCGACAGATCGCACGACTGATGCTACTGCTGGTTGCAGCGTCGTCAGCAGTTGCGCAGGATTCGCTGACCAGCACCCTGGAACACTATCTGCAAACACAGACGCAGGGGCTGCCGGGCAAAGTGAGCTACCACATCGGCCAACTGGATCCGCGTACGCAGCTAAGCCCGTGCAGCGCCTTCGAGCCATTTCTCCCGGCAGGAAGCCGCTTGTGGGGCAAGGCGACGGTCGGCGTCCGGTGCCTTGGGCCGGCAACGTGGACGGTTTATGTCCCGGTACAGGTCAATGTCTCGGGAAACTATCTGGTGAGCGCACGACCGATCGCTGCCGGTCAACTGCTCGGTTCCGGAGATATCGTCAGCCGCAGTGGCGACCTCAGCTCCCTGCCGACGAGTATCCTCACCGACCCCGCACAGGCCGTCGGCAAGACGATCAAGAATAGTATCGCCGCGGGCCAGCCGCTGCGCAGCGACTGGTTGATCGCTCCCTGGGCCGTTCAGCAGGGGCAGAGCGTGAAGCTTGTCTCGACGGGCGCCGGCTTTAGCGTCAGCAGCGAAGGCAAAGCACTGAATAACGCCGTGGAAGGGCAAGTTGTCCAGGTTCGAACCGGCTCCGGACAGACGATTAGCGGCATTGCCCGCCCCGGTGGTATCGTTGAGGTCTCGTATTGATGGAAGGGACTGTCCGAGACGGCCCTGCCCGAGAAATAATGCTAAAGTTCTCCCAACTTACGCCGATATATCGAGCGACTAGGAAAATTTGAGAGGCTTTACCGTGAAGATCGATACCTCCATCAAACCCGGAAGCGGTGCCAACGTCGGCGAGACGCGCAGTCGCGCGACCGGGAAGACGGCGGCTGGCACGCCGTCCAGCAGCGCTGCGGACGTCCAGTTGAGTGGGCTCTCGGCACAATTGCAATCGTCGGGCGAGACAACGCCTTTTGACGCAGTTCGTGTCTCGGAAATCAAGCAGGCTATTGGCGAAGGTCGTTTCACGATCAACGCAGGAGCCATTGCTGACCGCCTGATTACCAGCGCCAAGGAACTCGTCAATTCGCAACGGCAGACTTGATTTCTGGAGCAACCATGGCAGCCGACAACATTGATTTTTATTGCACGGTCGAAGCAGAAGCCGATGCCATAGCAAAATTTGTCGAGTTGCTAACGCTTGAGCAAGGAACGCTGGGCCAAGGTGACATCGAGGGACTGTCGGCCCTTATTGAGCAAAAAAGCCAAGTGGCTGCCGAACTTGGCACCTTGGCTGAGCAGCGCAATGCCTCGCTCGCCGCCCAAGGACTGGGAACAGACCTCACAGGAATCGAAGCCTGGTTTGAAAGCCACCCGTCCGATACGCGTATCAAAGCCGCGTGGAGCAGAATATTGCCCCTCGCCAGAGAAGCTCGCGAACTAAACCGCGTGAATGGTGAACTCATCCAGATTCGCATGAAGCACAACGCCCAGGCCCTCGAAGCCCTGCTTGGTGCATCCCGTCAGTTCAATCTCTATGGCCCGGACGGACAGACTACCCCGCACACCAGTCGGCGAATCAACGACGCCGCTTAGGCCTTAGCGCGCCCCACCGACACTAGCCGCTGTCGGCTTCGCCTCGGCAGACTGCCCTTCCAGCCCCACCTCCGTCCCTTTTTCCGGAATGGCCGAATCGATCAGAATGGTCACTCGACGGTTGCGCGCACGCCCTTCAGCCAGCAGATTAGGCTCTACCGGACGCGTATCAGCATAACCGATCGCGGTCAGCCGCTCGGCCGTCACGCCGCCATCGAGGAACAGCCGCAATACTGTCGTGGCACGCACCGCCGAAAGCTCCCAGTTCGACGGAAACTGCGGGGTGCTGATCGGCACGTTGTCGGTATGCCCTTCGATCGTAATCGGAAAATCGGCTGCCGCAAGCACCTCGGCAATCGCGCGCATCGCCTTGATTGACGCGGGTTGCAGCAAGGCTTGCCCAGGTGAAAACAAAATGCTGTCGTTGATCTCGATGGTCACCCCACGACTTGTTTCAAGCACACGCACCTTGCCCTGCTCAACGAGCGGCGCCATGGCTTGAAGGATTTCCTTGGCGATGTTGCGCATCTTGTCGCGCTGTTTGAGCTTGACGGCTTCCTGCACCTTGCTGATCACCAGCGGCTTATGCGCCGAAGGACTGCCCGACATGACCACCACCGACTGCCCGGCGGCGGCGCCCGACTCATGCCGAAAAGCACTAACCATCGAATCACTGAGCACGCGGTATTTCCCCTCGTTGACCGAGGAAAGCGCGTACATCACCACAAAGAAGGCAAACAGCAGGGTAATGAAGTCGGCATAGGAAACCATCCAGCGCTCGTGGTTTTCGTGCTCTTCCTCGCGTTTTCGGCGCGCCATGGCTTAAAAGATGTACCCCTTGAGGCGACTTTCTATGATGCGAGGATTGTCGCCGTTGGCGATACCGATCAGACCATCAACAATCATTTCGCGCTGCACGACGAGGCGAGCGATATGGGCCTTGAGCTTATTGGCCATTGGCAGATAAACGAGATTGGCCAAACCTACCCCATAGATAGTCGCCACGAAGGCCACCGCAATGCCGGCCCCAAGCTTGGACGGCTCTGAGAGATTTTCCATGACCTGGATGAGCCCCATCACCGCACCGAGAATACCGATGGTCGGTGAATAGCCGCCGGCCGCGTCCCATATCTTGGCAGAAAGCCGCATTTCGTCTTCGAAAGTATTGATCTCAACCTCCAGCACCTCGCGCAGTCTTTCTGGCTCGGCACCGTCGACTAGCAGTTGCAGGCCCTTCTTGGCGAAGTCGTCCTTCAACTGGTTAATCATGCCTTCCAGCGCAAGCAAACCTTCACGTCGGGAAACCTGACTCCAGTTGGACACCTGCTGAATCAGCTGCTGATGGTTGACGACCGGCGGAAACCAAACCCACTTGACCATGCGCATGCCGCGCTTGAAGGTGGCAAACGGACTTTGCAGCATGACCGCGCCTAAGGTTCCGCCCACCACGATAAGCAGTGCCGTCGGCTGGGAAAGCGAACCGATACTTCCGCCTTCGAGCAACTGCCCGCCAACGATCGCCAGCACGCCAATCAGCAAGCCAAGAACGCTGATCTTATCCATTGTGCTTGACCTTCTTTGCGACGCCATGCTCACCGAACAGACGGGCACGCAGTCGAAGAACGGCTTGACTGTGTAGCTGACATACTCGTGACTCGGTCACGCCCATGACTTCCCCGATCTCGCGCAGATTAAGATCCTGCTCGTAATACAATGACATCATTAGTTTTTCACGCTCTGGCAGAGCCTCGATCCCCTGTGCCAGCAATTGACGCAGGCTCTGTTCTTCGAGCTGTTGCGACGGATCAGCCGCATCGTCGTTGAAATGGCGCTCGAGAAAATCATCCCCTCCTTCGTCGACCATGTCCTCGAAGTAGATGAGCTGATGACCCCGTGCATCCTGCAACATCTTCTGGTATTCAGCCAGCGGCATGCCGAGCGACTCGGCAACTTCCTTTTCGCTAGGCGGCCGGCCGAATACC
>Ga0209125_1000389_pt1 | contig 59287 bp, 57 predicted proteins | sample BarGraIncub1131A_FD_184503 | JGI IMG/M metagenome (GOLD analysis project Ga0209125, IMG submission 184503) | Arctic peat soil microbial communities from Barrow, Alaska - Barrow Graham LP Incubations 11-31A (SPAdes) (version 2) | ecosystem: Environmental > Terrestrial > Soil > Wetlands > Peat... | reverse complement strand
TTTTTAGCGGTATCTACTGCAATAACCTTGGTCATGCCACTCAAATCTACCACAACAGCCCCTTTAGACGGTAAAACACCACCGTAACCGGAAGTGGAAGCACCTCTGGGTACTAGCTGAAGTTTTTCCTGCTTAGACAGCTTTACTAATTGAACTAATTCAGATTCTTCCATGGGTCTAACTACCGCACCGGCTATCCCAGCAGGTACAAAGGGCTTAATTAAGGAAGGTAGCGCTCCTACGTCATAGGAATACATTTTCCGTTCAATCATGTCTACACGGATTCTGTCACCAAAAATCTGCTGAAGCTGGGTGGTAACTTTTTCATTCACGACTGACATACGCTTCACTCCTTATAATATATAATTCCGCCTCTTAATAAATGAAATGAATTCCACGGGAATTTGTACAAGTAATCTCTTTCACATTAGGTGATAACGGATCTATTTTTTCCAAAACCATCAATAACTTGGGCCGAATTTCAGAAACCAGTGTGACATAATGAGAACCCACTATCACTGATAACCCCCCTCCCCCCCCGTTCGGATTGTTAATCTAAGAATAGCATCTATTCGATTGCAGGTCAATAAGTAAATTGGTCGACTTACTTATTTATCTCCTTATTTCGACAATGTAAAAAATGTAAAATGCCGTTATCCTCATTCAAAGGATAACGGCATTTTAGTTAGGTATTCAATGTTAGGGCAGACTAGTTTTGGCTTTATACCTTGGTTCGTCGTAAGTTTATGCTAATTTCTGATCACTGTTCAGCTTAATCTGTTCGGCTAGACGTTGTGCAATCTGATCGAAGGCAGCGGATTGATAATCTTCAATTTTACCAGCATCGGATAACTCAGCCAATAGTGGGTCAATAGCAAGTTCCCCAAGATACGGAATGGAGTTGCGCTTCGCCTCTTCCTCACCTTTTGGTTTTCCGAAAACTTCTAACTTCTTAGTGCAATCCGGACATTGAACATACGCCATATTTTCAATCAACCCATAAATTGGGGGTTTATAGTTTCGTACCATTTTAATCGCTTTTCGCACAACCATATTTGCTAAGGCCTGCGGACTTGTCACCATTACAACACCATTAATCGGTAACGATTGGAATACTGTGATTGGGACATCTCCCGTTCCAGGAGGCATGTCGATTAACAGATAATCCAGTTCACCCCAAATGACATCGGACCAAAACTGATTGACGATTTGGGAAATAAGTGGTCCACGCAAGATGACCGGGTCATCTTCGGCTTCTATCATAAGATTTAGGGACATTAACTTAATGCCATCACGGCTTTTCGGAGCGATTATTCCACTCTCACTTGCACCTGCTTTTCCCGTGACTCCGAAGATTTTCGGAATACTTGGGCCGGTTATGTCAGCGTCTAAAACTCCTACTTTATAACCTTGACGCATCAAACTCACGGCTAACATGCTTGTGACCGAGGATTTACCGACGCCGCCTTTGCCGCTCATGACTGCAATCACTTTACCAACATGACTCACTTTTTGAGCCTCTGAAACTTTCGGTTCACTAGAACAACTATCAGTGGTACATGTCCCTGATGCCGAACAGCTATTACATGCCTCGCTCACGTTAGTGCCTCCCTTTAATTAATTCGATTACTCTAAGAATATGGAATATTTACCCGAATTCATTTTACTACCCTAATTTTCGCTTTGCAAGTTTGTCCAGCTTGTCACATTAGGTATTGATGCCTCTACTCAGTGATTGCCATGTTCATGATGATCAACCTCATGGTGTTGGCAGACCGATCTGGAACTAACAAAATTGCCGGAGACTTCGGTTCTACTGAACTATATCTAAATTCTTACTTGATGCTATTTGTGTCAACGTTCAGTTCATCAGCGCACTTTGTGCAAATAATCATAAGTATACCCTTGTTCATTGGAACGCGTATTTTGGTGGAACATTTCTTACATTCAACCACACGATGGTCCACAAGTTTAAGAATTTTGGTCGGTTCGAACCCCGTAACATAGTCTTTTCCAATAAGGAAAGCAGGGACTCCCCGAATATTTCTCCGTTGTAATTCCTCTCTTGCTTTAGCATCAACGTTAATATCCTTTTGCTCAAATTGAATCTTATTCTGGAAAAGGAAGTTTTTTGCTTTCTTACAAGATGAACAGGTTTGAGAGGTAAACATGATGACATCTTTCATGACCCTATCTCCTTACACTTTCAATTTTCCTTGTGCTCCGTAAAATGTTTCATTAAAGCTTCTCCTTCTCTAAACTGCTGTATAAGAATTTCTTGAACCTTCGCTAGAATTGCTGATACTTCTGGGTATTTAATCCGACACATTACCTTTAAGCCTACTTTAGTTGAGGATATTAAATTTTGTTTGCGCAAAATGGTCAAGTGTTGAGATAAATTAGACTGTTCAATTCCCAAATCTTCAATTAGCTCGCAAACACACAACGCCCTTTCACTAGTTGCTAGTCGTTCAAGGATTCGTATCCGTGTTGGGTGCGCTAATGCTTTGAAGAAATCGCTTTTCATGGTTATGATCTGGTCTTCCATCTAAACCCCTCTAATCTATTTTAATATAATATTCTTACCCATTAAGTCCAGTTGATAATATTATAATATACTTTCGTATCCGTAGTCCATTATTAATAATAATTTATATGTTTCTCCTTCCCAACTGTTGGGGTTAAAACACAACACTTCAAATACTGAGTTTAAGTCCCTTTGCAAATCTTTAGGTTGAAACATTGAAATAATAATGATATTATCATACCTATAGGGGGTATACTTAAATAATTGCTTTAAAAACCACATCCTTTAATTTAACTGTTCTATAAATTACACATGGAGGGAAATAAAAATGACGACGAATACTATCATAACAATAATATCGATCCTTATAATTGCTTATATTCTGTTTTCCAAAATAATCTTTAAGCTTAATAAGAATGTAAACAATGTTTCTGGTGAGGAAGCTGTTAAGCTTATCAGCGAAAATAAGGACCTTATCATTTTAGATGTAAGAACTAAAGGCGAATACCAATCAGGTCATATTAAGGGTTCTACCTTAATGCCTGTTGGTGATATAGCCTCAAGGATTACAGAGCTAGAAAAATTTCGTGGCAAGCCGATTCTAGTTCACTGTGCATCAGGCGGTAGAAGCCCTAAAGCCGTCAACGTATTACTGAAAAATAAATTTGGTCCAATTTATCATATGAATCATGGACTAATAGGCTTTAATGGAAATTTGAAAAAATAATTCGAAATGCGACTATCAAGTAAAGAACCAGGAGGGAATTAATGTCAGGGCATACGCATTCCGGATTAAGCAATTTTGAAGAACGCGAAAAGATATTGCCTTCTCAGAAAATCTTGACCAATTTTGGCCTTCAATCAGGTCAGTATCTCGCTGATCTGGGCGCAGGTTATGGTTTTTTTGCGTTGAGAGCGGCGGAAATGGTCGGTGAGCATGGAAAAATAGAAGCAGTCGATATTGAGCCCGAACGTTTGGGGAGTTTAAAGGTTCGGGCCCAAGAACGGGGTGTGTTCAAGCGCGTTGAAACGCATCTTGCGAAGGGTGAAACGATTCCCCTTCCCCAGCAAAGCGTGGATATTGCCTTAATTTCCACGGTATTGCATGAGCTTAATAATCCGCTGGGCTATCTTCAAGAAGCCAAAAGAATACTAAGAGCCCAAGGAGAAATCTGGGTTATTGAATGGCAGAATAAGGAGACGCCAATGGGACCTCCCATTGCAGAAAGACGTCCAAGTGATTATTGGGTATCTCTGATGGAACAAGCTGGATTTGTCAACATGTGGGTTCAAACGCTTCAACCAGCCTTCATTCTGATCAAGGGTAATTGAACCCCATGTTTTCCTAAGACATATGATGATAAAGTCTCATTTTCTATAACAACAAGGGAGTGGATTAAAAATGTCTAATTCTAAAGTCAACAACGTTAATGCTGAAAAGGCCTACAATTTAGTGAGTGAAAATAAGAACCTCCTAATTCTTGATGTTAGGACGCAAGAAGAATACGAAAGTGGTCATATTCCTGGGGCAAAGTTGATTCCAGTTCAAGTTTTATCCGCTAGAATTAATGAACTAGCAGAATATCAAACGAATCCTATTCTTGTCTATTGTGCATCAGGTGGTAGAAGCCCGAAAGCCGTTAACTGCCTTCTTGCAAACAGCTTTACTGAAATTTATCATCTTGATCGTGGAATTTCATGTTGGAAATATGAGTTAACACGTTAGATTCTCAATTGAGAAACAACATTAGCACTTTCTCTTCAAACTAAGGAGATGATTTCTGTATTCAACAGAAGTCATCTCCTTTTCGGTTAATTTCCACATTGTAAAGGGTTAAGGTGCTTTCTCGTGTCAGAAAGTGCCTTAACCCTTTACGATGATTCGTTAGCAATGCGTTAATGATGGTTATTGATTGAGTTTCATCAGTGTTTCAATCGCTTTATTCAGCGCGTCCTGACGATCATCCCCTTGATCGATGGCATCAATCAAACAGGAGCTCGCATATCGTTGTGCAACAATGACAGATGTTTTATGCACAGCAGCACGAATAGCGACAAGTTGTAATAATATTTCCTCACAGCCCTTTTCTTCTTCGATCATACGCTCAACGCCTGAGATATGACCTCGAACTGTCTTAAGTCGAGTTAGAATCTTACTGACTTCTTCTGAGTCTACCGCTTTCATAAGGGTTATCTCCCATCTCAAATTAATTGCAACTATTTACCGTAAAGTTTATTATACTTTTCATAACTTTTCAAGACACGTCCCACATAATCTCGTGTTTCCTTAAATGGAATATCCTCTATGCGAATATCTTTTGGATTAATCTGGCCATTCGTAATCCATTCTTGTACATGTCCTCTTCCACCATTATAGGCGGCGGTGACTAACGTCATATTACCGGCAAACGCTTTTTGCAAACTTGCCAGATACCATGTTCCGTATTGAATATTTTTTTCTGGAATGAGCAAGCCCTCTTCACTATATGCTTTATCTCCAAGACTTTTAGCGACTTCTTGTGCCGTGCTAGGCATTAGCTGCATTAGCCCTTTTGCGCCTTTATGTGACTCTGATTGCGGAAGAAACTTACTCTCTTCCCGGATTACGGAAACAACAAACAAAGGGTCCACTCCGTACTGTGTTGCATATTTTTCTATGATGGCCTGATTGGGGTAGGGATAAATGATTTTCTCAAGAATTGGAAAACTTAATATACTTACTACCGCAATGATTGCTAGCACAAACACGACGAATATTTTTTTGCCCCTTGTCCAACGCTTCTTCAATTTTCTTACCATGCATCTCCCTCTTCTCGTTTAGGTTGTATGTATGTATATGTGAACTGATCCAATCACACTTATTTATTTTCATTTGTTGCCTAACTTCTTACTTCTTACTTTTCACACTTTATAGTAGCATAGCCTCAACCATAATTAACTATAAGTTTTTTCCATAGTTCTTCAAGCTGCTGCTCTGTCTCCGATTTACTTCCGGAGTTATCAATGACGACATCGGCTTTCTGACGCTTGTCATCTAATGACCCTTGCGCCGCAATACGGGCCCCCACATCGGCCAGGCTTAGCTTGTCCCGCGCAAGAACGCGTGAAATCTGAAGGTCACGCGGTACCCATACGACCCACACTTCGTCTACAAAGTTTGTAAACCCAGCTTCGATGAGCAGCGGCACATCCCAGACGCAAAATTTCGCACCTGAATCTCGAAGCACTGCTTGCTCTGCTTTCATACATTCAACGACACGAGGATGCACGATACGCTCAAGGCGCTTTCGTGCATCTTCATCATGGAAAACCTGATTACCAAGTTTCATACGACTAATTTCTCCGTTTTCCCCCAGAATATCAGGCCCAAATTCATGGACCAGTTTCGAGAGGGTGGATGAATCTGATCGCAACAAACTGTGAACGATTTTGTCAGCATCCAGCACAGAAACTCCCTGCTTTTTGAACCACTGCGCAACCGTGGATTTGCCACTTCCGATACCACCCGTTAGTCCAATCGTGAACAAATACCTCACCTCAGATCAATTTGCCTAGTCCCACCAAAATTAAAACGACGCCCGGTAAAAATTCTGCTTTAGCCGTCCAGTTTTCTGGGATTTTACCCGCCATTTGTTGACCTAACCGCAACATCATAATTTGGGTTAAGGCCACGATGCCAATGACCGATAGCGTCATTCCCGCCATTGCGGCTCCAATTCCGCTGGCAAACGCATCCACTGCCAGCGCACTCCCTAGAAGTAAACTTTCTCGAAGACTGATCCCACCTGAGCCATCGACGTCCGCTATATCCGGTGTCTTTAAGACCTGAACCACTAATCCGAAAAAATTTAATTGAAATCGGAAAATAGGTTCTAACACGGGTTTTTGAATGGCTACAGCCATTGCGGGGAGCGCTTGGGGGAAAATCTCTCGTTGACTGTTCCATATTGCTTTGCCAAGTTGCCCCCCGCCTAGAGTAATCAGTATCGTCGCTCCCAATAAACGCGCTGGAATAAACTTAAGCCATAACGTCACCCAACTACCAAAAAGCATGGAAATCCCCATGGCAAAAACTGTACATAGTGCAATAGCGATAAGAGAACTCATGGGTATACGAATGCGGCGTAACCCGTAAGCCAACCCGACGCCAAACCCATCCAGACTTAAAGCCACCGCCATAAGAATAGCTACTCCAACTCCCATATATGTATCCCTCCACCTTGCGACTTCAGGATAATATATGGGTTCGAACTCTATTTGGTGAAATGTATTACTCGCTCCCAGCGATCCATTCTTCTAAAACATGATCTCGACGTTTCTTCATTGCCTGGCACTCTTCATGCAGTTTCATCGCTAATTCATAATTAGTACCCGCTAATGCAAGGTCTGATTCTAGAGTTTGCAAAGCCAACTCAAGTTCTTCAATTTCCAACTCCAGTTGCTTCATTCGCTTCTTTTCCCGTGCTACATTGCGGGTTTCTTGCTGATCTTGATAACTCGGCTTAGCATTTCGTTCAACCGGTGCAACGTTTGCTTCCTCTTGTTGCTTATAATCCTTAAACCCAGTGTAATCTCCGACGTAAACGGAAAGTCCTTGAGTCGTAAGCTCCGCAATCTTATAAACGACTTTATCGAGGAAGTAGCGATCATGAGAAACAACGAGTACCGTTCCATCATAGTCTTGAAGGGCTTCTTCGAGCACTCCGCGCGTTTCCGAATCAAGATGGTTGGTCGGTTCATCCAATAATAATAAGTTTCCCCGCTCGAGGAAAAGTTTGCACAACGCCAAACGGCTCTTTTCCCCACCGCTCAGAACAGAAACAAGTTTAAAAACATCCTCGTTTCTGAAGCCATAACGGGCAAGTAAGCTTCTGATTTCTAGATCCTTTAACTTTGATACATTGCCAATTTCGTCCATAACGGTTCCTGTTGTACCCAAATTCTCGTGTTCCTGGGAATAGTAGGCAATTTTAACGTTCGCTCCTAAGCGTATGTTCCCCACAAAAGGCGCCTGATGGAGAATCGACTTTAGAATGGTGGTTTTACCGACGCCATTTTTACCTAGCAAGGCGACCCGGTCACCTCGTCGTAAATCCAATTGGACGTTCTGAAAAAGAGTCCGTGCCCCAAAGGTAATGGAAAGATTCTCAATTAAAAGAACACGATCTCCACTGCGGCCTCCACTTTGTAGCGTAATAGCAAGTCCATGGTCTACCTTTGTGACCTGAATCGGCTTGAGCTTGTGAAGTTGGTTCTCCCGACCACGCGCTTGTTTGGAATTAACGCCCGCCTTATTTCTGCGAACATACTCCTCTAGTTTGGCAATTTTATAAGCTAGACGTTCGGCTTCACGACCTATCGTCTTATTTTCCAAAATCCTTTGTAGCTCATATTCTGAATAATTCCCTGAATAACCTTTTAGTCCCCCGTTTTCCAAGCAAAAGACCCGAGACACAGTGCGATCCAAAAAGTAACGGTCATGAGAAACAATCAGCACAGCTCCAGGATAATCTCGCAAATACCCTTCAAGCCATTCTAGCGCCGCAATATCCAAATGATTCGTCGGTTCATCCAAAATTAAGAGTTCAGGCGATCTGAGCAACAGCTTGCATAAGGCTAGCCGCGTCTTTTGCCCCCCACTTAACGTGGTGACCAAGGAATTCATCTCTGCTTCTAGCCCAAGCCCCGACAAGATTCTCCTGACTAAAGCCTCGAGGGCATAGCCTCCCTGGCTTTCAAATGACTCGGTTAAAGCGGCATATTGCTCCATGACTTTCTCACTGGGATTGAGAGCCATCTTCTCCTCTAACTCCCGCAACTGTTCCTGTATTTGCAACAAATCCGCTCGTTCTTGGATCACGCACTGAAAAACATTCCCTTCATCTTCGACAATCGGGGTTTGAGGAAGGTAACCGTAAGAACCAAGAATTTGGACTTCTCCGTTTTCTAAGCGAACGTCTCCCAAGCAGGCCCGAATCAAGGTCGTTTTACCCGCTCCATTGGGGCCGACTAAAGCAGCCTTTTCCCCATTTTCCAAAGCAAAACTCACCCGTCGAAAAAGCGGTTCTCCTGATATATCTACGCCGCAATCTCGGCAAAATAAAACACTCATTTTCTCGTAAATGCCCCTTTTTCTTCACTGATGTACTGTGCATTTGCTACCACTACATACTCATTTCACTATATCACACCCACCTCTATCTAACAAACGCTGCCGAGTGAATAATACAGTAATCCCCACACAACTTATATCGTAGTGCGGGGATTATATGGATCAAGAAAATTCTTTAAAATTGTGACCAATTTCATTAATATTAATATTGAGAAAGCACTTGTTTCGCTTTATGTTCGGATAGATTAAAGGATTGCCAAGATTGTTTCTTAGATAACTCTTTTATCTCTTTTTGTTGTTCAACGAAATATTTGTTTATATCAATGGACACCTTTTCATCATCAAGCAAGTTAACTAACTGGGGTAAGGTGTCATATGACAAGTTCCTCAGATAGTGAGTATCAAGTTTACCCGTTTCAAGATACCGGTCGATATTGTTTTTTGTAATTAATACATCAATGTTTGCGAAATTAATGATCAAATAAGCCACGATTGAGACAACAATATACGGTTTAAGTAAGGACATACGTTCATTCCAAATCTTATAGAATGCTATCGTGAATAGAACACCAAGCAGGATCATGAAACTATGAGTTAGCACCCTTAAGTACGTATAACCATAGGCAGCCTCGTAGAGTGACATTCTGGAATACGCGGACGTCAGTATGACGATGGTACAGAGAACAAGGAGTGAGTGCAATAGTTGAACACTTCTTGTCACTACTTTAGTATCTTTTATCGTGAATTTAAGACTGCTAAGCAAAAGACTAAAATTAATTAACGTCACCATTAATAATTCAAAAAAACCTCTTCTTGCGTATTCCGCATAAGTATAACCCTGCGGTAAAACATGATTGATGGAGCCAAATAAATAGGCAAATTGAATGCTTGTAAAAACTAGATATACACAATTAATGACGACCAAAATAGTTATGGAGATGATCGGATCCCAGCTTCTGTGATTCGTATGTAGTAAACTTGGCTGCATCTGAGTTTGGATACTGTCATTGGAGTTTGAGAGACTCCAAGTATAGCTAAATACAATCACCGTAATGAATAAAATAATAAATCCCTGGAATGAAAAGTCACTGATGTTAATGCTTCCAAATGAATTTGCTATTTTATCGATGAAATGTTGAAAAACCTGGTCCGCTGACCCAAGGAGAGAAATGATGATGATTAAAAGTGGTATTGAGATCGCCAACCCGATAAGGACTTTGTGGATAACTTCATGTTTCTCGTTACCCTTTCCAACTGGAATAGTGCTCAATCCGACGACAAAGGGTTTTAAGGTATTGCCTAAGGCACGGTGAAACATTCCATGAAGAATATCCTTAACAAACCCTTCATCATACCATTTGTGGTTGTTTTTCTCAGTGATCAATGTTGTTTGGGCGATTATGAGAATGGGTATTATTAAAAAGTTTAATACAGCAAAAATGTGGTTTGAAAAGATAAAATACGTGGCTGATAATGCGATAATAGGTATGCTCAAAAACCATCCAAAACTAAGCTTAAAGACTATTTTATTGCGTAGATTCCATAGAAATACCCCATAGAAAGCAATAATAAAAATCAGATATGATATCCCCACTGGATTTAATGGCTGTTTATAAAATAAAAGGTTAAATACCACGCCTAATAGAAGTGAACCGATAAGCATGGATATATTTTCCTTTTCAGCATTGCTATTCTTGGGATTTTGCTTGTTAACGTCCAATACATCCTCCATAATTACAGCTCCTCTTCATAGGCTAAGATATCTCCAGGTTGACAACATAACGCTTTACAAATTGCTTCTAGCGTTGAAAAGCGAACTGCCTTTGCTTTATTATTCTTTAAAATTGATAAATTTGCTTGGGTCAGATCTATTTTTAAAGCAAGCTCTGTTGAGCTTATTTTTCTTTTTGCCATCATAACATCTAAATTCACGATAATTGACATATTGCGCCCCCCATTATATAGTCAGCTCATTTTCTTCCTTGTAAATAATGGCCTGTGTGAAAACCTCAGCTAAGATAATAGAAAAGAATCCAGCGATAATAAATACCATGGTTACGATAATGGTCAAAAAAGAATTATAAAAGAATATTTTAATGATATAGCAGACGGCAATGCTCAAACATGAAATAGCAATATAATTAAGACTTTTAACATTATCCATGATAAACGGATTTTTCTTATTCAAGTTCTTGAGCAATTTTCTAATTTCATTCACGACCACCAAAGCGAAAATACCCGTTACAAAGAGAAAACCTAATAAGAAATAATAATTTTCGCTGGTTTGTATGTACATCGAGTCTAAATACCATTTCAAAGAAATTGGCAAGCTCAACAAAATACCAATTCCCCCTATAAAGATAAGATCCAAAATATGCTTAACAATGCCGGAAAAACCTTTTTGATCTAAAATTATCATTTCAAAACCCTCCCAAAACTCCATCTCCACTCTAGCATAACCGATTCATTATTATAAATCAATATATTATTGTTGTTTATCAATATTATTTTATTGATAAACGGCCTTTCCTAGTACGAGAAAAAGGGGAAAGCCAGGTAGGTCATCCTGGCTTTCCCCTTTTTGGCTTGAGATCATCTGGAACATAGGTGGACTCAGCAAAGGCTTTCAGCGTGTCTATACACCACTGAAAGCCCTTAGAATTTACCTTGCGCCATATTTTATTTCGCTCCAGCACTGCCTTGACACCTTGAACAGTAAACCGTCGTCCGACCTGCAAGACGTATTCGTTCTAACGTCTGCCCGCAGACCTGGCAGGGTTTGCCGCCTCTTCCGTACACTTGTAAAGCCTGCTCAAACGATCCTTTTTCCCCATTGGCATCCCGATAATCTCGAAACGATGTGCCTCTAGCATCGATCCCTGCCTGAAGGACCTTTTGAATCGCATGGTGCAGTTTTAAAATTTCTTCCTCAGACAAGGTATCTACCCTGCGGTCCGGAGCTATTCCAGCGAGGAAAAGTGATTCATCCACATAGATGTTACCCATTCCCGCAAGAACAGTTTGGTCCAACAAAGCCGCCTTCAAAAACACTTTTTTCTTTCCGAAACGGTCTTTCAGTACTGCGGGTGTGAATTCGACTTCCAAGGGCTCCGGACCGAGTTTGCCGAGGGAGGATCCGCTAAAGCGCAGTGAGGTCGGTATTGCTTGAATACGCCCAAATTTACGCACATCTGAAAAATGCAGTTCGCCACGTTCCAACCGAAAAACCACATGCGTATGCTTTTCCGGTTCTTGATGATCTGGATAATAATTCAAGCGTCCCGTCATACGCATATGCGCAATGAGTGTCAAATCTTCATCCAGCAAAATCATCAGATATTTACCTCGGCGATCAATCGTCTTGATCCGCCGTCCAGTGACTAACTCTTCAAAGGCCTTATCTTCCCATCCGCAAACAGCAGAGGGCCAGATCAGCGTAATCTCCTCAATTTTTATATCTCTAACATGTTCTGATAAGGTCCGTCGAATGGTTTCGACTTCAGGGAGCTCTGGCATATTATTTCCTCATTCCGCCGGTTTAAACGGCTGCATGTCATACCAATTGGGTCCAACTTTGCAGTCCACCGTCATGGGCACTGAAAGCGAAAAAGCGTTTTCCATCTGATCGATTAGCACTCGTGCTACGCTTTCTAAATCTTCAGGCGCCACTTGGAGTAGCAACTCATCATGTACCTGAAGCAAAATTGCTGCCTTGAAGGGTTTCAGGCCTTCGGCTACCTTAATCATCGCTAATTTCATAATATCGGCTGCAGTACCCTGTACTGGCGTGTTCATGGCAATGCGTTCTCCAAATTGACGCTGAACTCGACTAGAATGGAGCAATTCAGGAATTCGTCGAAGACGATTCAACATTGTGCGAACTTGTCCCTCTTGTTTTGCCTTCTCAACGACGGCTTCCAAATAACGTTTGACCCCACTATAGCGTTTAAAATATTGCTCAATGTAAAATCTAGATTCTTTACGAGGAATCCCTAAATCCCTCGAAAGGCCAAACTCCGTTAGTCCATAAACCAAGCCAAAATTAACGGCTTTAGCGCTCCGACGCATATCAGAAGTCACGGCCTCAAGTGAGATACCGAATACTTCTGCTGCTGTTCTAGTATGGACATCCTGTCCCAGTGCAAACGACTCACAAAGCAGTGGATCTTGGGAATAGTGCGCTAAAATTCGAAGTTCGATCTGGGAGTAATCGGCAGATAGGAGCACCCACCCCGGTTCTGTTGGATGAAAGACTTTTCTTAATTGTCTTCCCTGCTCAAGACGCATCGGGATATTCTGCAAATTTGGCTCTGTACTCGACAAACGGCCGGTTGTGGCCACCGTTTGTTGAAATGTAGTATGAATCTTACCGTCCCTCACTTGAGCGAGTAAACCATTCACATAGGTCGACATCAATTTATTGAGCTGCCGGTAATCAAGAACCTTTTCTATGATTGGGTGAGCTGAACGCAGTTCCTCCAGTGTCTCCGCATTGGTGGAATAACCTGTTTTCGTCTTTTTGGCCGTGGGCAGCTCTAACTTCTCAAAAAGTATCGTGCCTAACTGTTTCGGCGAATTTATATTAAAGGTTTCCTCAGCCAGCAAATAAATGTCTTGTTCTAGTTGTTTTAAGGTGACACTGATCCCTACACCAAAGCTCGTCAATTGTTCTGCGTCAACCCCGATACCATGACGTTCAACTTCAGCTAATACCAAGCTTAGTGGTACTTCTATGTCATGGAGTAAGGCCGACAGTCCCAGTGAATCAAGGTCTTCCTGAAACTTGGGAGCGACTTGGGCTAAGGCAGCAGCTTCTTGGGCGATGTTCACGAAGACGTCTTGGCTCTGAACGTATTCTTTGACTAAATCCAGCGGGGCAAATTTAGTTCGAGCGGCTTGAATCAGATAAGAGGCTAAGCTCAAATCCAGTGCAACGCCCTTTAAAGAAGTGCCTTCATAGTCCAATAACAAAGCCACAGTCTTACTATCTGCCAAGGTTTTGTGAACCTCTTGATTGCCCAACAATTCTGCCCAAGCCCTGCAAACTTCAACGGACACTTCCGACCGCGCGAGCGTAAAGGACTCACCTAGTGTCGCAATTCCCCATTCCAACCAGCGTCCGCCTTGCAACCCTGTTCCCTCATAACGACAAGCTATGGTGAGAGGAACTTTGCCTGCTTGCCACTTTTCAATTTGTAACAGCCAGTCCTCATCTGTCAGGGTGCTTTCAGGCCAATCCTCTAACAGAGCATCAGGACTTTCGTCCATGGTTTCACCCTCGTCTTTGTGACGTTCTTGCCATATACGAGTGACGCTTTTTAGATCATACTTTTGAAAAACGGGGAGCACTTTGGTCGCTTGTGAGCGGCGGTAAACTAAATCATCGATAGAAAATGCCAACGGTACTTCAGTCAGCATCGTGGCTAATTTTTTGCTAAGAATTGCCTGATCCGCAAATTCTATTAGGTTGCTTTTTAACTTTTTCCCCGATACTTTATCTGCATTTGCCAAAACGCCCTCGACTGTTTCATACTCCAAAAGTAATTTCAGCGCAGTTTTCTCCCCAACGCCGGGAACTCCGGGAATATTATCAGAGCTGTCTCCCATGAGGCCTTTCAGATCAATGATTTGGTAAGGTCGGAGCTGATAACGTTCCCATAGTGCATGTTCGTCATAGCGTTCAACCTCACTAATGCCCTTCTTCGTCAAAAAGATATTCGTTTTGGAGGAGATCAGTTGAAGTGCATCTCTGTCCCCTGTATAAACCTGAACTTCCATCCCCTGTGCTTCCGCCTGTTTGGCTACAACGGCAATAAGATCATCACCCTCATACCCAGCCAACTCAAGCATAGGTACGTCCAATTCCATTAAGACTTCTTTAAGATAATCAAATTGTGGGCGCAGTCCCTCAGGGGTCTCTTTCCGTTGCGCTTTATACCCGGCAAACTGTTCAATCCGTACTGTTGCCTTAGTTTTATCGAAAGCAACAACCCAGTAATCTGGCTGTTGTTCTTGTTCTAATCTAAAAAGCATCGTTAGAAAGCCATGTAATACATTCGTCGGTCGCCCGTCGGCCGTCGTCAGCGGTGGGAGAGCATAAAAGGCGCGATATGCAAGGCTGTTTCCGTCTAAAATCACCATTCGTGGCATTGTGAAAACCTCCAATCTTTCGGATTCAACTATATCATACCCACTGCTCTCTAACAAATGCTTGAATGCCTATATGAAAAGCACCTCTTTTCAGAGGTGCTTTTTATCTTGTCGAGGATTTATTTTTTCATATCTGCAACATATTTCGATACAGCGATAATTTCTGCTGGGGTAAGTTTAGTGGCATAAGCAGGCATATTTTTTCCAGTTGTATTTCCTTTACCCGCCGTAGTAATGGCAAGCACTGCTGCCTGAGTCCTTTTTTCGTCATTCAGAGCAGGGGCCATACCACCTGCACCGCCTGCGCCATGACAACTGGCACAGTTTTTGTCATAAATATCTTTCCCATTTGCTGTGGTGGTCGGTGCGGGAGATGTGGGTGCGGGGGTATTCTGAGTTGTTGGTGCCTGAGTTGTTTGCGGGGTTGGCGCAGGTGCTTTCGTACCGCACCCGGCAACTACCGCGGCCGTTCCTACAATTAATGCAACCATGAAATATTTTTTCATCAATAAAGACCTCCTAAATTTATATGGGTTATAATTATTCATTCCCATTCGGGTAGCATATCATACGAGTCAATTTTAAAGAAATAAAAAGGATCTATGTGATACGTTTAAATTATGTTGCTTTTTTCTATTGTCTTTTGCTCTTTAAGCGCAACATCGTATACAACTTTTATAAGGTAAATAACTCCATAATGTCGTCATGCATAGTACTCCTACTAATAAAAGGATCAATAACAAGTTTATTTTAAGGTGATGTTTCTTGAATGCCACCCATTGGAGCCTCCTTTTAACGGCTTTTCTGACCTTTACGGATTGATTTCATATAAAGTCTGGGAACCGTTCAACCCCCAATCTTTCTGGGTGTTTCCATTTACAATCGGTGATTGCCATTCTGATTGCTCAACTTTTTTACCATTTTTGACAATCCATGCCGTCACATCCGAGCTTCCCTCAGGACCTCGAGAAGAAATATAAAAATATTTAATGTCTTTGTTAGTCACCATTTGTTTTAATTTGTCCACGGTGAGTATAGGATCCGAACCCGAGAACCCACCCATAGCCATCACTGCCTTGCCGGTTTTAATAATATAGGCTTCAGCCGTGCCCGCATTGGTGGTGGCAAATAGGTATTTCTCCCCGGTATTGTTGTTCGTAAGATAAGCTAACAATTTTGTGTCTACATTTTCCTTCGTTTGACCTGCCCCCTGAGTCTGACCCGGTGTCTGGTCTTGTGTTTGGTCTTGTGTACGTCCTTGCATCTGTCCAGGCATTCCGCTATTCCCTGAAGATTTAAGTTGCGGTCCTGCTTCCGGTAACATGCTGTTTTCTCCATAGAGAAGTGGCGTGGCCGACCAATACAGCGGAGCGGCCAGTAGCATTAAAACGCCTGATACCGCGGCTACCTTGATAGTCGAAGTTCGAGTGATAAAAGGTAAGTACAGAATGAGGGAAACACCAACGCCTACGACCCCAACAGCAACCGGGAACCCTAGTCCGATCTGCGTCTTATAAGGTAGCAACACGTAGATTTGAAAGGCTGTCGTTGCTAATAGTCCAACTGGTAGAAGCCATCTCTTCCACCCTTCGTGGTGACGGTTAAAGTTATATAGTTCTACCCATCCTGCGCCCGTTAGAGCTGCAATGGGGGGAGCCAACATAATGAGATAATACTGATGGAAAAACCCTGCTACACTAAAGAACCCCATGGCAGGTAACAACCAAGCAAGCCAAAATAGACTTTCCTTTTGCTGATCCGTCAGCGTCTTTTTCCTACAAATCCCGAGCAACAAGCCGAACGCCGCCAATAGCGCAAAAGGGAGTAGCCAACTGATTTGTCCTGATAACTGGGATTGGAACAAGCGGAGTGGTCCAACATTTCCTGTGTTGAACATGCCGCCTCCACCAGCACCACCGTCGCCCAGCCTTCCAGTCGAATCATTGCCAGCACCCGATGGCATCTGCCCTGGAGTACCCTTCTGTCCAGGAGCCACGCCCTGCGGTATTTGCCCATAGCCACTAGGCATCTCTAATTGATCATCTTGCCTTTGCCGAGACATTTGCAGCGAAGGCGGCATTCCGCCTCCTGCTCGGCTGCCTCCTCCCATCCCGCTCTGTCCTGTCAGGCGGGCAATACCGTTATAACCAAAGGCCAGCTCTAAGACCGAATTTGTTTGACTACCTCCGACGTATGGCCGATTTGCTGTAGGCGTGCTGTCCACGATAAGAGGCCATGATAATGATACAATCAGTAAAGCTGCGGTCGATGCGGCAAGTATTCCAAGTTTCTTTTTCCAATGAACTTGATAGGCCAGTAAGTAGAACAAATAGAAAGCAGGAAGCACCATGTATGCCTGGAGCATTTTGATATTGAAGCCTACCCCAATCATGGCAAAAGCTGCGATGAACCAACTCCACTTCTGAATTTTAGCAGCCTTAAATAACAGCCACGTTGCAGCTAGAAGCGTAAAAACCAATAAGCTATCAATATTATTTGTTCGGCTTACGGCCACTGCGATCGGAGTGCAAGCCACGACTAAAGCGGCAAGCCTTGCTGCCGTCTTACCGAAAGACGGTTTGATAAGTATGTAAATCAGCAGTACGGACCCGACTTCTGCCAGAGCTTGAGGTAATATGACGCTCCAGCCTTGTACACCGAGAACGGAAGCAAATAGCGTCTGGACCCAGAACGCGATTGGAGGCTTATCAACGCTCACGAATCCCGCTGGATCAAACGAGACGAAGAAGCAGTTGTGAAAACTTTGTAGCATACTGGTCACTGCTGATGTGTAATAGGCATTGGCATATTGATCTTTCCAAATACCGTACATATTTAAGAAAACGGCAAGTAAGATAATTCCAATGAATAAGGGGTCAATATGTTTAGATTTTAGTTTCATTGCTATAAAAGCTCCTTTATTTCCTGAAAGTCTACTGAAAGTCCCTATAATACCTGCTCGATTAAAGGTTGTGTTTGTTATGTGCTACGAATGAAACCTAGTGAGTGCTATAATATGAATGACCTTAATAATCAAAGAAAGTGAAAGGGATAAAGTTGTGAAACTAGGAAATCAATACCTTGTCTTAAGTGTTATCATTGCGTTTATTCTTTTAATTTTATGTACTTTTAATGGATTTTTTATTGGTTTTCCACTTGTCCTATGTTTTTTAAACTTTGCTTTCATTGCCTGGAGAAAGGGTTATCCAGTCAATGATATTATCCGAATGTCCTTAACTGGTGGCAAAAAGTCGTTTATTGTGTTACGAATACTCATCCTAGTAGGCGCTATTACATCACTTTGGATGGCCTCAGGTACTACGCCAGCAATCCTTTACTATGGCATACAGCTAATTGACCCAAAGCTGTTCATTCTGTACGCGTTTCTGATCAGTTCTTCGGTATCCTTCCTACTGGGAACATCATTTGGGACGGTGAGCACCGTAGGATTATCCTTGATTTTAATGGCTAAAAGCGGCAATGTCGATGCTAATATAGCAGCAGGGGCTATTATCGCTGGGGCGTATTTTGGTGATCGTTGCTCTCCAATGTCCTCAAGTGCCAATTTAGTTGCCCATTTGACAGAAACCTACCTATATCCAAACATAAAAAACATGTTGAAGACGGGGACATTGCCCTTAATTCTGTCTATTTTATTCTACCTAATGTTATCGTTACATCATCCATTGACGTTCACACAAAACGCCATGGCTCCTGAAATTGTAGACATTTTTCAGCTTCACTGGGTCACCTTATTGCCAGCACTTGCCATACTCATTCTTGCAATCGTAAGAGTTGACGTAAAGATATCTATGCTCGTAAGCATAGTACTCGCTATGATCATTAGTTTTGGCCTACAGCATTACACGATCCAGCAAATTTTTACATTCACGCTAGTAGGTTTTAATTTAGACATAGATACCCCACTCAGAACGATCTTAAAAGGCGGGGGCATTCTTTCCATGTGGAAAATCTCGGTAATCGTTTATGTTTCCTGTTGTTGCTCGGGACTTTTCGCTGAGACTGACATTTTGGAAGATTTGGACGAAATTCTATTAACAGCAAAATCTCGTCCAACCACGTTCCTTATGACGACGGTTGTAAGTATCGTTACCGCAATTCTGGGTTGTAGCCAAACGATTGCAATTGTTTTAACCAATTCTCTGATGAATAAGGTTTATGTTAAGAACAAGTTGAATCGTGATCAATTGGCCGTGGATATAGAAAATACCTGCGTACCGTTATCTGCTCTCATACCATGGAATATTGCAGCCTTTGTTCTTACTTCAACAATGAATGTGAGTCTCATCGGATTCATACCCTACGCTATTTACCTCTATCTTCTTCCACTAACTCAAGTTATATCGAAAAGGTTTTGGGTTGAACCGTTGAGATCTACTTGAATTACCATTTAATTTTACTCGAACTTGTACATTTGTTATAATTGTTGTCAAGAGTGTTTGTACTATATTAGTACTTATCATAGCAAATCGAGTTAGAATTGTAAAAAACAGGGCAAGAATATGGAAAGAGGAGATTTTATGCATTCCATTCTAGTTTCCGGCGGGGCAGGATATATCGGAAGTCATACGGTTAGAACATTAGTGGAGCAGGGTTATAAACCCGTTGTTCTTGATAGCTTGGTAACTGGCCATCGGCAATCTGTTTCTTTGGATGTTCCTTTCTATGAAGGCGACATTGCAGATTCTGATCTCGTTAGAAAAGTTGTGGAACGGGAGCACGTTAGTGCCGTCATCCACTTTGCAGCTAGAAGTTTAGTGGGGGAATCCGTAGAAAAACCAGATCTTTACTTTGAGGAAAATACAGCAAAGACGAACCGCTTTGCAACCTCACTGATTAAATGCGGTGTGAAACGGATCATTTTTTCATCAACAGCAGCCACCTATGGAATTCCAGAGGAAGTTCCTATTCCAGAAAGTGCACCGACTCTTCCGATTAACCCTTACGGGTTGTCCAAGCTCATGATTGAACAATCCTTTGCTTGGTTAGATAAGGCCTATGGACTGAAGTGGACTGCACTACGCTATTTTAATGCTGCCGGTGCGGCTTTAGACGGGTCTTTGGGAGAAGACCATATTCCTGAAACTCACCTTATTCCACTCATTTTGAAGACGGCATTAGGACAAAGAGAAGTCATTAAGGTGTTTGGAACGGACTATTCTACCCCCGATGGAACCTGTCTCAGAGATTATATTCACGTCCTTGATTTGGCGAAGGCCCATATTTTAGCGTTAGAGGCCTTGGAAGCAGGGTCTGAAAGTGGAGTGTATAATGTGGGGACAGGTTCAGGGTATAGTGTCAAAGAGGTCATCGAAACTGCTCGCAAAATTACGGGGCGAACGATTCCAGTCCTAGAGTCCCCTCGCCGACCAGGAGACCCGGATCAACTAGTCGCCAAAGTTGAGAAGATTAAAACCGTTTTAGGATGGACCCCAGTCCATAGTTCTTTAGAGCAGATCATGGAAAGCGCGTGGGCTTGGCACCTTAAACATCCCTTTGGATATCAATAATTCACTTATAAGTACTATCATAGTCAATGCTAATTAAAGCAAATAAAGGCTTCCAACGTTAAATAACGCTGGAAGCCTTTAGCATAGCCTTCAAATGTAATAAAGACTATGCTTAAATTACTACAATTCATTTATTATGTGACTTAATATGTGTTGTTATTTCTCTATCTCTCGATTAATTTGCCATCAGTCATTACAATTACCCTCTGACAATGACTTAGCATACGCTCATCATGTGTTACTAAGACGACTGCCTTATTGTGTTGCTTTGCTTGTTTGGCTAACAGATCCATCACTTCATAACCGCGTTTAGTATCTAAACTAGCCGTTGGCTCATCCGCTAAAATGATTTCAGGGTCATTCATAAATGCCCTGGCCACTGCTATTCGTTGTCTCTCACCACCAGAAAGAGCATTTGGATAATGATTTAATCTATCCACTAATCCAAAATCTTTTAATAATCCTATTGCTTTTTCTCGATCCTCTTGACTTATTTTTCCCTTCATATCCTTGACTAAAATCAACTGATCTACTGCACTTAGATAGGGGATCAAGTTAGACGTTTGTAGAATAAAGCCAATTTCATTTAATCTAACATTTGCTAATTCTTTTTCTGGCAAAGTAGAAATATCCTTCCCATTAATAAGCACCTTGCCTTTAGTGGGTTTGATTAATGCTCCAGCAATACTTAAAAAGGTACTTTTACCTGAACCTGAAGGGCCAATGATCCCAATGAATTCTCCTTGCTCAATTTCCAATGAAGCACGATCTAAGGCAACGATTGCTCTACTCTCGTCATCTCCATAGATTTTACTAACATTATCAAATACAATCTTTTTCATTATGCCATCCTCCCCATTGCTTGCAACGGATCAATTTTCGTTATATGCAATAAAGATAATAAGGAGCTCAAGAATGCAATGACAATCATTGCAACACTATATCCAATCACTAAGGTCACATTTAATTTAAAGGGCATAGTACCTGGAGGAATCATTGCTGCTATTGCATAGGATAAGACTACTGCTAATACTACTCCACTGATTGTAATAACCATCACTTGTGTAATGACCGATTTCATAAGATATATATTACTGGCTCCCATGGCCTTTAACATCCCGAATTGATTCGTCTTTTGTAAGGTAAGTACATAGAAAAATACCGCTAATACTAAACCAGCAATCACCATAGCAAACCATGCCATCCCTTTAATGGATACATCCATTTGTGTATATCCAGGAATTTTAGAAATAACTGCTTTTTTAGATAAAACATTGACTCCACCTAGAGAGCTGGTAATCGTTGGTTCTAGTCCTTCTCCACCTTTGATAACAGCAACACTCATAGGATCAATCAAGCCCGCTTTTTTATCATTCTCTGCAAAACGGATCCCTTGCCAAGTTTGGTTATGTACAAACACGACAGGTTGATATAAGTATGCATAGCCTTCAGTGATTCCTTCAATTTTTAAGGGCTGATCATATCCTTCAACTATGAATGAGTCTCCTAGCTTATATCCATCTGCCTTCAATCGGCTATCGACGACAACACCATGAATAGAAACATCTGCTAACGCTTTCCCTTCGATAATGGCTGGTGTGATAAATCCTTTTTCATCAATAGAAAATAATGAAGTTTCTAACTTCTCCTGTTTACTGTTGAATATAGTAGCGGGTGTGTAACTTAGATAACTAGCAGCCTCAACCCCTTTAATACGTTTTAAATCGTCAATTATATTCTTTTCTAATAATGACTTACTGAAAACATTTTCCGACTTTGTACTAAATACATAATAATCGGCTGGTGTATTCTCAAAGACTGAAGCAGTTTCCTCGGTTAATCCATCAGCCATGCCTACCAAAAAAAATACTAGCCATGCGATCAGTGTGACTACCGCCAGCATTAATGCATAGCGCAGCTTGGATCCCTTAAGTTCTCTTAGTCCTAAAAACATCATCATTCTCCAATCATTTTCTAAATTTGCATTTTTGTGCAAAAAAACATCCTCCATCGGTTCTTATAAGCATAAAGAAAACTTGTTTGTGCCAAGCCTCAGCGAAGGCGTTCGCCTTAGTTGCGCTTATGCTGCACAAAGTATATAAACATTAGTTTATATACTTTGTGACAGTATAACTTAAAAATCATTAAAAAATGACTACTCTTATGCTATAAAAGTAGTCATTTTTACATGTTGTATATATCAACACTTGATTGAGTATTAATACGTTGTAATGGTGGGCGAGGGGGGACTTGAACCCCCACATCCTCACAGATATCGGATTTTGAGACCGACGCGTCTGCCATTCCGCCACTCGCCCAATTTGCTCGTCCATTGATTAAAGACGACTTAGATATAATACCATTATTTAAAAGAGTTAGTCAAGACCTTTTTCTAAATTTAGGTTGGCCTTCTCTTCATACGCTCCAATGACCCGTAACTTCTGATATCGTTTTTCTCGCAGCGCTTCTGGCGTCTCTAAACGCAAACGCACGAGGTACTTCGAAATAACCTGAGATAATTCTTCGGCAGTTTGATTTAGGTTATTATGAGCGCCACCTTGAGGTTCTCGTACAATCTCATCCGCTACGCCAAGTCTTAACAGATCCTGAGCGGTAAACTTGAGTGCCGCTGCCGCTTCTTTCGCCTTGGTCGTGTCCTTCCAAAGAATAGAGGCACAACTTTCCGGCGCAATGACCGAGTAAAAGGAATTCTCTAGCATCAAGACAACATTACCCACTCCAAGGGCGAGTGCGCCGCCGCTTCCGCCTTCTCCGATGACCGTGCTGATCACAGGTACATGATAGCCCGACATGGCCACGAGACATCTCGCAATGGCCTCACCCTGTCCTCGCTCCTCTGCGCCTAAATCACAGGCTGCTCCAGGCGTATCAATAAAGGTTAAAATCGGACGTCCGAATTTCTCGGCCTGATCCATCAAGCGCACCGCTTTGCGATATCCTTCAGGATGTGGCATGCCAAAATTACGCTTAATGTTTTCCTTCGTCCCTTTTCCCTTAACCTGTGCGATAACCGTCACAACCGTTCCGTGAAAAAGCGCGATTCCGCCCGCGACCGAGCGATCATCCGCAAAAAGTCGATCCCCTTTGAGTTCTACAAAATCTTCAAACAGCAGTGGAACATAGTCATAGAAGTTCGGTCGCTCCGGATGTCTAGCAATCTGGACTTTCTGCCAAGGTTCAAGGTTTCCGTAAATGTCCAGCCTTAAAAGAGCCACTTTCTTTTCAAGGGTGGCAATTTCACGGGAAAGGTCAATACCCTTGTCTGCAGAGAACGTCTGAAGGTCCGAAATTTTCTGTATGAGTTCCACAATCGGTTTTTCAAAATCAAACAGTTGCGCCATACTTAGCCCCTTCCTGATGGTATAGCAACAGTCGTGCCAAAGTTGCGCGCATCTGGACACGTCCCACAATCAAATCAATCAAGCCATGTTCTTGATTAAACTCAGCCGTTTGTGCGCCTACGGGCAGTTCTTGCCTCATCGTCTGCTTAATCACACGCGGTCCTGTAAATCCAATGAGTGCATTGGGCTCAGCGATTGAAATGTCTCCAAGTGAAGCATAACTGGCAGTAACCCCTCCAAACGTGGGATTGGTGAGGACTGAAATATACAGTAAATGTTGATCATCTAACCTGCCGAGAGCAGCACTGGTCTTCGCCATTTGATATAAGGAGAGAATTCCTTCTTGCATCCTAGCACCGCCAGAAGTGGAAAATATGACCACTGGTAAGCGTAAATCAATCGCTCGTTCAATTGCCCGAACAATCTTTTCTCCCACAACAGAGCCCATGCTACCCATCATAAAATCGGCTTCATTGAAGGCCATTGCGACAGGAATTCCATTAATTTTGGCCAGTCCCGTCAGCACAGCCTCCGTCACCCCTGATTTTTTCTGTGCGTCCTCCAGTTTATCTTGATAACCGGGAAACTCCATAGGATCTAGGGTTATCATCTCAGTATCCCATTCTTCAAAGCTGTTTTCATCCACCAAAAGCCCAAGGCGTTCCCTCGCTGAAATTCGGAAATGATACTCACAGGTCGTACAGACTCGTGCGTTTTCCTTGAGATTTTTGGTAAAAAGAACTTCCCCACACTTAGGACATTTAACCCAGAGGCCATCCGGGAGTTCTTTCTTCGTGGTCATTGAAGGCTCTTGCTCGGGAACATCAGAGGCACTACGTCTCTGCATTGGAGATTGAATGGTTACATACTTAGTTTTTCTAAATATATCTTTAAACATAATTAGCTCCCTATGGCGCCAGTAATAATTTCATGCGCTTCTTCCGCTTCTGATTCCGGAACGAGAATTTCGACTGAACCATGGTCACCGTGATGCGCTGAACCAATCGGCCGAAGTTGAACCAACATACCTTCATTTGTCAGGATGGTTTTATATTTTTCCGCTAATAACTTATTGGGTGCAATATAAATGACGGTCCACATACAGTAAAAGCCCCCTTATCAAATCCCTATTATGATACCATTGACCATCTGATTGTGCAACAAAAGACATCCTCTAATCCTCACCATTTGAATCTGTACGGAGGCTAGCATATTTTGTGATTAGTGCTTTTTCGACATGCAGTGGCACAAAATCAGAAACCTCAGCATGTAAACTGGCCACCAATTTGATGGCACTAGAACTAATAAAAGAGTAATTACTCTGGGTCATCAGGAAAACTGTTTCAATATCCGGGGCAATTTTCTTATTCATTAAGGCGAGTTGAAATTCATATTCGAAATCGGATAAGGCGCGTAGTCCTCTAAGAATAGCGACGGCTCCACATTTTCGTGCAAATCCAACCGTCAGCCCTTCAAATACACGGACATTGACATTCGGCATATCTTTCGTTGCTTCTAAGAGTAGTTCCATTCTCTCTCCAAGCGTAAACAAGGGTGTTTTGTTACTATCAGCAGCAATGGCAATTGTCACGCCGTCAAAGATCTCCTTCGCGCGAATTAATATATCAAGATGTCCATTGGTGACAGGGTCGAAGGTTCCTGGATAAATTGCAGTACGCACAGTGTATCTCCTTTTAGTTTAAGATATTTTTATGAATGAATTTCGCGCTAAAAATCAAAAATCCTTCTTTTAATATTTAATTTATGCTAAATCTTTCTTCGCGGGTTTCCAAACAACATTTTCCTGATCGATCACTTCATGAAGTGCAGCCTCCAGACCATACTCATCATTGACCCAAAACTCCCGTTCTCCTTCTTTGTATTTCTGGGTATCTTCAAAGTAGAAGTACACCGGTTGACTTCCAGGAAATCGTTGTAGTATGTTCATGGTTGCTTTGATTAAATCACTTTCTTCAGTCGCAAATCTTAAGAAGAGTCGTTTTCCAACCGTAACCGTTGGGGAGGGAATCCTTTTAAGGACTGGGGTCGGTGTTCGTCGCCAGACCGATGACAACTCTTTCAATGGTTTCGAGGGTTTTAAGTCCTCAAGTGCTGTGATTTTTTCTGCAAACATTTTCTTCTCTTCATCCCTAATGATATACTTTCCTACCACCACGATGACCTGGTCATTGCCTAAAGTGCGGGTTTGTGCGTAGGTCCTCGGGAAAACTAAGACCTCAATGGCTCCCGTTAAATCTTCCAGAACAAAACTAGCCATCATCTCGCCTTTTTTAGTGACATTCTGCCGAAACCCTGTGACTAATCCGCCGAGGGCCACTTTCTTCTCTTCCTCACCCTCTAGGCAAGTCAGAATATCTGAAGACATAAAGGGCTGAAGTTGTGGCAAAACAGAGGATAGGGGATGTCCACTTAAGTAAATGCCCAAGTATTCTTTTTCCATGTCAAGGATTTCTCGTTCTGCAAAATCGGGAAGTTCAGGTAAGGTTACTTCTACATCCATGCCACTATCCAAATCGAACAGAGAAAATTGACCGGAAAGTCGATCTTTCTGCCGTCGCCCAGCCGTGTCTAAAACTTGGTCCATCACAGCTAGTGCCTGCGTCCGGGAACAAAACGAACCCAACGCACCGGAACGGGTTAAGCTTTCTAGGACGCGTCGGTTTAAAACCTTTTGATCAACACGCATACAAAAATCATCCAAAGATTTAAAGAGGCCGTCTTTTCGAGCTTCTAAAATTTTCTCCACAACATTAACCCCTACATTGCGGATCGCTCCCAAACCAAAACGAATGGCCTGCTCCTCAATGGAAAATCCCACTTGACTGTACTGCACATCAGGAGGGAGCACTTCGATCCCACTTAACTTGGCATCTTGAATATAAAATGAAATTTTATCAGACGAGCCCATCACGGTACTTAAGAGTGCTGCCATAAACTCTAAGGGATAGTTTGCTTTTAAATAAGCTGTTTGATACGAAATTACAGCATAGGCCGTTGCATGACCTTTGTTAAATCCATACTCTGCAAATTTTGCCATTAAGTCGAAAATCTCTTCGGCATCTTCTTGTTTTACGCCCAGACGTAAGGCACCAGGAATAATAATTTTCCCATCTTCTTCTAGTCCATGGATAAAGTTTACTCGTTCTTCATCCATAATTGATTTCTTCTTTTTGCCCATGGCTCGGCGCAGTAAATCAGCTCGGCCTAGTGAATATCCACCTAAGTCCCTCGCAATCTGCATGACTTGTTCCTGATAAACGATAATCCCGTAGGTGGATTTAAGGATAGGCTCCATCAAAGGATGTAGATAAGTAATATCCCCGCCATGTTTTCGGCGAATAAATTCTGGGATTTGATCCATTGGGCCGGGCCGGTATAAGGCTAAGACTGCGATAATATCTTCAAAGCAGGTGGGCTTAAGATCTTTCAAAATGGCGCGCATGCCACCACTTTCCAGCTGAAAAATCCCAGTACTGTTTCCTGCTGCTAAGATCGTATACGTCAGAGGATCATCTAGGGTCAGCGTGACTAAATCCAGTTTTATCCCACGGGTTTCTTCAATCCGGCGCACAGCCTCTTGCAAAATAGTTAAGTTACGCAAGCCCAAAAAATCCATCTTTAAGAGCCCAATTTCCTCGACCGCTTTCATCGGAAACTGAGTCATGACAAAGTCCTCTGACGTCCTCTGGAGTGGTACATAATTGATCAGGGGGTCCTTAGAGATAACGATTCCCGCTGCATGCGTTGAAGCGTGTCGGGTAATCCCTTCGAGAGAACGAGCTAAGGTGTAGAGTCTTTTAATCTCTTCATCCTCTTCAACCATACGGGCTAAATCAGGATTGACGCTGAGTGCTTTCTCTAATGTCATCCCTAAATCCGAAGGAATGGCTTTCGCTACTTTGTCGACCCGGGCTAAAGGCATTGCTAAAACCCTGCCTCCATCCCGAATCGCTGCTTTAGCGCCCATAGTTCCAAACGTTATGATCTGGCATACCTTATCCGCACCATATTTTTCGGTAACATAGCGGATCACACGTTCCCGGCCGTCTGGGTCAAAATCTATATCAATATCCGGCATTGAGATTCTTTCCGGGTTCAAAAATCGTTCAAATAGTAGATCAAAACGCAGCGGTTCAACCGACGTAATTCCTAATAAATAAGCCACCATACTCGCCGCCGCAGACCCTCTCCCAGGACCGATAGCCACACCGTTATCTTTCGCAAATCGGCAAAAATCAGCCACAATCAGAAAATAACCCGAAAAGCCTGTCTGGAAAATAACTTGAAGTTCATAATCCAAGCGAACGCGTTCCTTTTCGGTCATTTGTGGGTAGAAACGTGGAAAAGCCTTCCGACATTCTTCTTCAAGATAACCATCTAACGTATACCCTTCAGGAACTTCAAACACTGGTAAGTAGTTACCACCAAATTGAAAATCGAATTGACAGCGTTTTGCGATCAGTCCTGTATTTTCCAACAGTTCAGGGTGTTCTCCAAACAGCATCGCCATTTCCTGTTCAGATTTGAGATAGAACTCTTGACTTGAAAACCGCATTCGTGACGTATCCGCGATCGTTTTACCGGTTTGAATACAAAGCAAAGCGTCCTGCACGAAAGCATCTTCTTTATGAACATAATGCAAATCATTGGTTGCCACCATCGCAATCCCCGTGCGTTCATGGACCTGCCACATTCCATCAATGACTTTGCGTTGCTCCGCTAAACCATGGTCTTGGATTTCTAGAAAGAAATTCCCCTTCCCAAAAATATCCTCATACTCGAGCGCACTCTTAATTGCTGTTTCCAATTGATCCTGAAGTAAGCCACTCGCGACCTCCCCTGCCAAACACGCACTCAGTGCGATCAGCCCCGAAGAATGCTTGCGAAGAATTTCTTTATCGACTCGAGGCTTATAATAAAAGCCTTCAATATGCGCCATGGAAACTAGTTTAATAAGATTGCGATACCCTTCCTCATTCTCAGCCAATAGGACTAAATGACGATTGGTGTCATCCTTGCCTGGTATCCGATCCGTTCGATGATTGGGTGCTACATAGACTTCGCACCCGATAATCGGTTTAATGTCCGCTTTAAGGCAAGCCTTATAAAAGTCGATGGCCCCATACATGACCCCATGATCCGTAATGGCCAAAGCTGTCATTTTTAATTCAACCGCACGCTGAACCAAATTCTTGATCTTTGCGGCTCCATCCAGCAGACTAAATTCCGTATGGACATGAAGGTGGACAAAGCCATATTTCTGATTATCCATAGCATCTGCATTCACAAGGCTTGACCATCCTTCCATATAGAGCTCTCAGAAAAAGCTTATATCTCTAGTTCATAATTTCGAAGTGACCGATTGCCTTCTAACTTCTAATAATTGTACCGTGAAATTGTCGAATTGTCTAACCGCCCGAACCACTAAAGTGATTGAAGTTGGTCTTCTTTATTAAAGAATGTGCGATAGCCCAGTTGCAACATAATAATAACCGTCAGAGCCACCGCTCCCAGAATTCCAAGCATAATAGCAATTTGATAAGAAATAGCGGTTGTTGGAGCAGTTCCCGATAAAATTTGACCTGTCATCATTCCGGGCAGAAAAACGATTCCCATTCCAACCATTGAGTACATCGTCGGCAAAATAGCAGCATCAAACGTGTTGTTAATGATGCTACGAGTGGCCACCTGAGGAGTTGCTCCAAGTATTAAAGCCTCTTCTACTAAAGCTCTTTGAGTCACCATTCCTTCGAGCAGCAATTTTACCCCCAGTGATATCCCTGTCATAGAATTTCCGATCAGCATACCAGCGATTGGAATGAAGTATTGTGGCATATACCATGGAGAAATGCGTACGACAATCAAGAGAAAGTACACAAGACACGACAGGGTACCGAAGCTCATGGATAAAACGATTACCCTCTTCAAAGGTAAGGATAACTTGTTTTGAAACTTTTTAAACACAGTATGAACTGCAAATGCTTCCATGATAATGATAATTCCCACCGTCATGAACGGATTGGGATTGTCAAATATATAGACTAATACATAACCAACGAGTATCAGCTGCAACGTCATTCTAACAGAGGCTATGATCAGTTCTTTTTCACGCTTGATTCCTAGAGTCCTCATAATGACAAGCACTATTAACACAAAGATATACGCTAATGCGACCTGAAAAACCGTTAAATTAATGATTCCGTTCACGATGACACCCCCTGACGCTACGGCACTTGCCCTCAGATATCTCAAGGACCGTATCAGAATATTTCTCAGCCATTGCTTTCGAATGTGTGACCATAATGAGTGTTTTACTGTCTTTTCTGACATACTCTGTTACCCTTTGAATGATGATTTCTTCCGTTTCATCATCCAAAGCCGCAGAGGGCTCGTCAAGTAGATAGACTTCTGAGTTAAGTAGAAGCACCCGTCCTAAGGCAAGTCTTTGTTTCTCTCCGCCAGAAAGGACAATGGGTGACGTATCCAGTGACTTTCTTAAGTTTACTTTATCTAACATATCTAATAAAACATCATCACTGAATAAACTCTTTTCTTGGAATTTTAATCCAATATTTAAGTTATCTCTGATACTCCCCTCAAACATAATAGGGTTTTGGGAGAGCATAGTAACCCGTCGGCGGTGAGTCACTGTATTGATGTTTGCTAGGTCAGTATCATGAAACATAATCCTACCCAGTGTTGGCGAGAGCATTTTATTCAACATCCTTAAAATCGTTGTTTTGCCACTGCCACTTGAGCCAACAAGGGTTGTGATTTTCCCCTTTTCTATGATTAGCGCTGGAATGTCAACGATATCTTTATATTTAACACCAATAAATTGAAACATTATTCTCCTCCTGAAAACCTCATAATTTTTGCGTTGCCCCCAACATTTTCATCGTAATGTTCAAGCAGTCCTTTGTCAACAATTTCATATAGGCTTAGGAATCCTCAACACTACTTTAATCATAAAGAAAACTTGGCTAGCGCCAAAAAGTTATACTTTCTGACTAGTATCATAAAGCCCCCCAATCCGTTGTGATATGATCACACACAGGATGGGGGGCTTTAAAGTTCATGATTAAATTATCCAGATTCCTTTATAAGGATATTTCTCTGACCAGCTTTTTATCACCAATTCTAGCGGTCATGAGACCCTTAGCGACGATAACATTTTCAACCGTGACATCGACTTCAATGTTGCAATGCTTTTTAGCAACGAGCAATAATTTTGCCGTGACCTTTATTTCCGTCCCCACCGCAATGGGCTGCAGTTGATAAAGCGTAAAATTTTCGGTGATTGCATCGAGCCGATACTTCTTTCGTAAACCTATATAAGCAGCCATGTTCATGACAGTCACCAGAACTCCACAGCTTGCTGAACCGAAGTCATTCACCATGGAGTTGGTAATTTCGCCTTCTATTGTGAGATGCTCGGCATTATCAACAAATCTGAATCCGCTTAAAACAAGGTTGTCCACGGTTTCACCAAACTGAGGTTGTTTTTGAACTTGTTGGTAAGCCTCTATGACATCTTGTAAGCTTACGATTCCAATCAGTTTTCCCTGATCCGCAACCACCGCAATTTCCCAACCTTCCCAAACCATGATTCTGGAAATATGGGTGACGGGATCATCTCGTCCGACCATAAAAGGATTCGCATTCATCACATCTTTGATTGTCGCATTAACATCCGCTCCGGCAACGTCTACCGCAGTCACAATCCCCACTAGTGTCATATCTTCATCTACGACAGGGAAACGGCTGTGGTCCGTACTTTGAGAAAGAGTTCGCCAATCTCCAACCGTCATATCTGCTCTCAAATAGCTGACATCTTTCACCATAATATCTTCTACTAAAATAAGTTCTTTCTGAATTAATCGATCATAGAGCGCACGATTAATCATCGAAGTGACGGCAAAGGTATCATAGGGAGATTGAATGATCACTAAATTATTTTGTCGTGCTAAGGCCACGACCGCCTCGTCTGGTTCCAATCCTCCGGTGATCAATAGCGAAGCATTATGTTCCAAGGCAAAAATCTGAGCGTCCCGTCGGTTTCCTACAATACACAACGCTTCGTCTTCTAGGTACCGTCCCATAGTATCGACTTCCATTGCTGCGATCGTGAATTTATTAGGAGAGCGATCGAGATACTCAAAGCCGCATATAACAATCCCTTCGGCAATCTGTGAAACTTCACGCAACGTTAGGTCTTCAATTTGTCGTTCTTTGACCCCTTCAATTCGGATCGTTCCCACTTTGGGAATTGAACGAACGAATCCTTTTGCTTCTGACTCTTTTATAGCCCTATAAGCTGTCCCTTCACTGACGTCCAACTCTTTGGCAATAAAACGCACGGAAACCTTACTGCCAATTGCAAGCTCTTCAATAAAAGTTAAAATTTGTTGGTGCTTTGTCAACTCAAAAACGCTCCCCACATATTACAATACGAAGTTAAATTATATCACAAAATTTCGTATTCAACCATGCTTATCCTTAGTTCAACTATTTTTTCAACTCTTTTTCCGCATTCTTTGGGTCATGATCCCTCCAATTTTTCCTGCCTCTTTGGCACTTAAAGAATGCCACCCCTCACTATGAATCTGATTGAGTAACCCCAATTCAGCTGCAATTTCCATTTTCAACGGTTCAAGCGGATCTATTCGCTTCACCTTAGGTTTTAACTGTTTCATACTAGATCCTCCCTCTACTCATCATATTAGAGTCTTCCTCATAATGTGGACAGGTCGATGCCTGCCGCTCTCCGAGAATGTGTTCTAATCTGCAATGACCTTCAATCGCATAAAGACAACGTGTGGAACATGGTTTTCTTGTCAAGAAGCTCATCTCCTTCCTATTAGGAGTTTTACCTTTTTTGCATAAAAATATCCCGCCTGAAGAAATCAAGCGGGATATTTTTATGGGAAACTTATTTAGATGGAATTTGAAGTCTTTCACACCTCGATCATTTCACCGGATTTTAACACCCTGACTGTGCTCTCCGGAGCCCTTCGTTGGAGGAGACGCTCGAACTCTCCCACGTCTTGTACAATAAGTGGGAAGGTATTATAGTGCATCGGGATGACGACCTTAGGCCTTAACAACTGCGCAGCCTGTACGGCTTCCTCGATTCCCATGACAAAGTTATCTCCAATTGGGAGCATAGCAACCGCGAGGGGATGCCGACGACCTATGAGCTCCATATCACCGAACAGCCCTGTATCTCCAGCATGATAAAGCCATTTTTCTTCTATTTGAATTAAAAACCCACAGGGCGCACCACCATAGATCATGTTTCCTCCATCAGGGTTTTCAATCCCAGATCCATGCAAGGCCTGCGTGAGTTTCACCCAGCCGAAGGAAAACTGGTGCTTTCCTCCAACATGCATCGCGTGGATCGTCGCTCCCTGACTTTGGCAATAAACAGCTAACTCAAAAACGGCGATAATCGGGGCGCCTGTTTGCTTAGATAATTGTATCGCATCACCCAAATGATCACTATGCCCATGAGTGACCAGTATGGCATCAAGTTGAGTAAAGTCTTCGGGTTTCGCCGTAGTGCTTGGGTTTCCTGTCAAAAAGGGGTCAATAAGAATCCTTCCTGACTTCCCCTTAATTTCAAAGCAGGAATGTCCATGAAAATATATATGCATATCACATCTCCTATTTGCTTTATAAGATCACTTTACTTATGGAGACACCTCCACCTGAAGTAAGTTTCCTTTATCAGCGCTACACGTAAGTCTGAAGTACATCCCAAGCACTAGGATAGCTAAGGTTCATTTCCCATAGTGCTACACCACGAACGCCCTTCTGCACCGCAAGGTCCAGCTTGTCTCTTAAGCTACGGGGATCTTCGAAATAGACAGTATGGCGGACCCCTCTAGTCTCGTAACGGAAGTAAGTGCTATGTTGCACTGTATCCCATTGCAGCGGGGCCCCATGGCGTCGTGCAAGCTCTATTGCTCGTTGATAGCCGATCACTTGGGCGCCCCCCCGCTCTGACCAGTCATACCCATAGAGAGGAATACCCATATAAATTTTTTGTGGTGGAATCGTCGCGAGCGCGTAATCCAGGATGCTTGTAACCCAGGGAATGGAAGCGACTGAGCCTGGTGGACTAGCTGGCCAATGCTCTTCATAGGTCATAATGATAACCTCATCGACAGCCTGCCCAATTGCCTGATAATCAAAAGAGCCCTTCCAAATATCCAGCGGATCATTGGAACTCTTAGCGGGCACATCAATCGAGACAAGGAAATTTGACTGCCTAAACATAGTAGACCACGTTTGGATAAGCTGACTGAAAAGCATACGATCAGCAGGTACAGCTTTCTCCAAATCGAGATTGACTCCATCGAATTGATAATCAACGAGCATATCCCTTATGTTCCGCCAAACAAGGTTGGAAAATTCTTGATCTCTAACCATCCGTCCGATCAAAGCAGATGAGAACCGACCTTGTGTGGTTAAATTACTTACCACCAAGAAGACCTTGCTACCCTTCGCATGAGCCTCGTTAACGAGCCGTCGACTTGGTTGACCTAATAACGTTCCATTATCCTGAATAGCTATTTGGAAAAGTGCTAATTGGTTGATGATATTACCATAGCGTTTAAGATACGGATAACCCTTGGCTTGTTCTGTTAGGCCATTATAGAAGGCAAACACTTGTAATGGCATACTTATACCCCCTTTCCTACCATCATATGCAATGATAGAAAAAGTAGATTGAGTATGCCTTTAAAATACAAAGGAAACATTTAGGATAACGTTTATCTAAGATATCGTTTATTTTGAATTGCGACGACTAAAAACCGTGAGCATCGCTGTTCTGCGCATAAGAATGATAATCAGCAAGGCAAAAACTGCAACGAGAATAACCAAGGCCCAAATCCATTGCCCCTTGGCCCCAAGCACAGCAGCCACACCAAAGAAAGCGCTGATCCCATACATCGAAAGCACCGCTGCCCGTTGAGACAACCCAGCATCCAGTAAACGATGGTGTAGATGGCCTCGGTCAGCGGTTGCCACCGACTGCCCCCTCAGCTTTCGTCGAATAATTGCAAAGGTTAGGTCTGTCACTGGCATCCCTAAAACAAGGAGTGGGAAAACCAACCCCAGAATCGTCGCTGTTTTAAGCAGGCCCATGATAGAAATTCCGCCAATAATGTAACCTAGGAACATGCTACCTGAGTCTCCCATGAAAACGCGTGCCGGGGGGGAATTGAAGAACAGAAATCCAAGGAGCGCTCCGGCTAACGCTAGTGTGAGATTGGCAGCAGGTAATTGACCAATTCGATTGGCAGACCAGAATAGTAAAAGAGCCACTATGAAACAAATCCCTGCGGCTAGACCATCAAGTCCATCTGAGATATTCACGGTGTTCACCAATCCAACAACCCAAAAAAGCATTAATATGATACCGATTGCACTTACACCAAGTGCCCCAAAATCAAGCGAACCGTTAAACGGGAGGGAAATCACATCCATCGAAAAGCCAAAGCCCACAAGCACTGCTGCTGCAGCAATTTGCCAGAAAAGCTTAACTAAGGGTCGCATTCCTCGGATATCGTCCCAAATTCCAACTAGCAAAATGATCGTGCTTCCCAGGAACAATCCGGACATTTGTACCGTCCACACTTGCATGATTAAGGCAGCGCACCAAAATGCAGCATAAATTGCCAACCCTCCAAGACAAGGTATCGGCCTAGCGTGAACATGCCGCCCTCCTGGATAAGCAATAGCTCCCCACCTACCCGCTAATTTCATTGATAACGGCGTAGCGATTGCCGCTATCGCAACTGCCACGAAAAAGGTTAACGCATAGGTCATGATTGATCCCCTTTCATACAAGCTCCGGAAAACCCCATTGACGTAGTGCTTCATAAACAACCACTGCAACAGAATTTGATAAATTTAAGGAACGGGCTTCCGCTCGCATCGGTAAGCGAAAGTTCGTTTCCGAGTAACGTGCTAAAATTTCAGGAGACAGACCTTTCGTTTCCTTCCCAAAAAGCAGGTATCCTCCTGGTTCGTAGGTGATGTCAGTATACGTTCGTCCACCTTTTGTGGTCGCTAAGTAACGGGGTCCATCTGGGTTCTTTTCCTCAAAATCTTCGAAGTTCTCATAAATGTATATATCCAATAAGTGCCAGTAGTCTAATCCTGCACGTTTTAATTGCTTATCGTCGATACTAAACCCTAATGGCTTGACTAAATGAAGCGTTGCCCCAGTTGCAGCACAAAGCCGAGCCACATTCCCCGTATTTGGAGGGATCTCTGGCTCAACCAGGACAATATTCAGACGCTTGTTCAAGACGTTTGTTCCCCTTTCAATGACACCCAGCACAGTTCCCACGACAACCTGATGAGCAATTTCTGCCCCCAGAACCTCCGGACACTCCCAAACTTGCAAACCCAGAAATATGTTTCGCGAGCCCAGCGTGACCACAGTCAGCACACGTTAGGAGATCACCATTTTCCCCCATTTTACATAATTCCGTTGTCAGGATGCCACAGCTCGGACAGCCAAATTCATACATGGGCATAGTATGCTAATTCCTCCCAGTCACAAAGTTTCTATCATATTAGAAGGTAGTCTATGACCGACCTATTAAGCTATTATAACCCGAAATTATGACAAACCCAACCTAATAATATCAAAGCATGTTAATTTTTCGTGCATCACATTCGGATTAAGTCGGAAATTCTACTTATTTTCATGAAAGCCTTCAATTATATAGCCCAAACAACGGACCCGTCCCCTCCTGAAAACAGATATTCTGTATACTTTAGGGAAAGCTCTAGATGTTCCGTCTTGTTTTTGGTAAAGTTAATAAGACATTCAAAGGAGGAATCATTCATGGGGCAAAATCTAACTCAGAAAATACTAACATCGCACTTAGTTTCCGGTGATTTAGAAAAAGGAAGCGAAATCGCCCTTAAGATTGACCAAACGTTAACCCAGGACGCCACTGGAACAATGGCTTATTTGCAATTTGAAGCAATGAACCTTTCCAGGGTCCGGACCGAGTGTTCGGTCAGTTATATTGATCACAATACCCTTCAAACAGGGTTTGAAAATGCTGATGACCATGCTTTTTTGCAAAGTGCCGCGGCACGGTTTGGTGCATATTTTTCCCGACCAGGAAACGGGATTTGTCACCAAGTACATCTTGAGCGCTTTGCTAAACCTGGTAAAACCTTACTCGGATCAGACAGTCATACCCCCACTGCTGGCGGAATGGGAATGCTGGCTATGGGTGCCGGGGGCTTAGATGTCGCGGTCGCCATGGGCGGAGGGGCTTTTTATCTTCCGAACCCCAAAGTCCTTCGCATCTGGCTCACGGAGCAACTCTCGGACTGGGTTTCAGCTAAAGATATTATTTTAGAAATTCTTCGGGTACTCTCTGTCAAAGGGGGTGTTGGTAAAATCATCGAATATGCTGGACCGGGTGTGAAAACCCTTACAGTACCACAACGCGCAACCATTACCAATATGGGGGCAGAACTCGGGGCATCTTCTTCAATATTTCCTAGTGACGAACAAACCCTTCGGTTTTTAGAAGCACAAGGAAGAGCGGAGGACTTTGTACCGCTCACTGCCGATGAGGATGCCACCTATGATGAAGACATTACCATCGACCTTTCTCTACTTGTACCATTGGTAGCTCAACCCCATAGTCCAGACAATGTGGGTCCCGTCACAGATCACTCGACACTGCCTGTACAACAGGTTGCGATCGGTAGCTGTACCAACTCTTCCTATCAAGACCTGATGATTGTTCGTCAGATCCTCAAAGGAAAGCACGTTCATCCAAACGTAAGCTTAGTAATTTCTCCCGGGTCTCGTCAAGTTTTAAGCATGCTTGCCAATAATGGTGCCTTGACTGATCTCTTAGATAGTGGGGCACGACTGCTTGAATCGTCCTGTGGTCCGTGCATTGGAATGGGCCAATCACCCGTTTCAAAAGGAATTTCCGTCCGAACGTTTAACCGCAATTTCGCAGGTCGGAGCGGAACCCACGACGCTTCCGTGTTTCTGGCCAGCCCTGAGACTGCAGCGGCCAGTGCCTTGACCGGTTATTTAACCGATCCTCGTACTTTAGGACTTCCTCCCGTTGTTGATTTCCCCAAGCTGTTTCGTATCGATGACAGCATGATTTTACCCCCCGGTGCTTCCGATACCCCAATTCGGCGCGGCCCCAACATTCTACCGCTTCCCCTTGCCCCTGCACTAGAAAACGAGCTAAGCTTACCCATCATTTTAAAGCTTGGTGATAATGTGACGACCGACGATATCATGCCGGCTGGATCCAAGATTCTACCACTTCGTTCCAACATTCCGGCCATTTCAGAATACGTCTTTCACAAAGTGGACCCACAGTTTGCTTCTAAGGCCAAGGCCCTAAAGCAAAGTATCATTGTTGCTGGCCATAATTACGGTCAAGGCTCAAGTCGTGAACACGCCGCCCTTGCCCCTATGTACTTGGGATTACGCGTTGTCTTGGCCCAGAGTTTTGCTCGCATCCACCGTGCTAATTTAATAAATTTTGGCATACTTCCACTGACCTTTGTCAACGAAGAAGATCTGACTCGTTTACATTCAGGAGATACCTTACACCTCTTAGACGTGCATCAGGCGATTCAAGTAGCGACCCCTTTTGCTATTACCCTCAATAACGACTCAGCACCAGTTTGGGTGAAGCATGATCTCACCGAGCGGCAAGTTAAGATTCTTCTTGCTGGGGGACTTCTTAATGCGACTAAAGCTTTAATTTGATGAGGAACCTCAGAAATTACCTCTGAGGTTCCCTCCGCATCTGGTTCTGTTATAAAAGAGTGTTATAATTAACGTTGTTATGTCGTATATAATTAAAGAGGTGTATTAAAGTGCTAAATGAAGAGGAACATAGACTACTTAAACTCATCGCTGAAGATTGTCGCCTTACCCCAGATGAGCTTTCTGTACAAACCGGATTGACCACTGACTACATCCGAAAACGGATCATGGATTGGGAAAAGGAAAAAGTCATTGTCTGCTATCAACCCATGATCAACTGGTCTCGAACTGGCGAAGAAAAGGTTTCCGCCCTGATCGAAGTTAGAGTCTTACCCCAAAGGGGCTATGGCTTCGATAAAATCGCCAAACGTTTACAAAAATTCCCCGAGATCAAGGCACTCTTTCTTATGTCAGGCGGATACGATTTGTCTTTGCTCATTGAAGGTAAAACAATGCAAGACGTCGCTCTTTTTGTGGCAGAAAAGCTAGCCCCTCTCGAGCATATCCAGAGCACCGCGACCCACTTTGTGCTTCGCCGCTATAAGCAAGACGGAGTCGAGCTTCTTGGACAGGAAGAGACACTTCAACGTCTCATGGTTTCGCCATGAACCGTTACCTTGCCGCCCATGTCGCAGGTCTCCCGCCCTCCGGGATCCGGAAATTCTTTGATCTTGTCGCAACGATGAAGGATGTTATTTCATTAGGGGTCGGAGAACCCGATTTTGTCACCCCTTGGGCCGTGCGAGAAAGTGGTATCTTTTCCTTAGAAGAGGGACAGACGATGTATACAAGTAATGCCGGTCTCCTCGAGTTACGCGAAGAACTTTCACACCATTTATCGGTCACCTTGGGACTTTCCTACAACCCCTCAAATGAAATCCTCATAACTGCTGGAGCGAGCGAAGCTGTCGACCTGGTAATGCGGGCCGTTCTTAATCCAGGAGATGTCGTGTTAGTGCCGGATCCGTCCTACGTATCCTATGCCCCATGTGCAATATTAGCGGGGGCAAGTGTTCGTTACGTTCCAACCCATGCTAAAGAGGACTTTCGTTTACGCGTGGAAGACTTAAATCGAGTGTATACACCCAAAGCCAAGGTCTTAGTCTTGTCCTACCCGAATAACCCAACCGGTGCCATCATGCGTCGTGAGGATCTTATCCCCATCGCTGATTTTGTGGCCAAACACGATCTTCTCGTGCTTGCTGATGATATTTATTCTGACCTGACCTATGATGGGAGACATGTATCATTTGCCAGCCTACCTGGCATGCGCGACCGCACACTCTTTGTCAGCGGCTTTTCAAAATCCTACGCCATGACTGGCTGGAGAATCGGGTACGTTGCGGGTCATCCTGGCCTCATTGAAGGGCTAACACGTATTCACCAATACACGATGCTCTGTGCTCCCATTATGGGACAAATAGCGGCCTTAGAAGCATTACGCTCTGCCACTGAAGCGAAGAATGACATGGTCACGGCTTACGACCGGCGACGTCGCCTGATGGTACACGGTTTTCGGCAAATGGGTCTCGACTGTTTCGAACCCTTAGGTGCCTTTTATGTGTTTCCGGATATTTCAAAGACCCATTTATCCTCCGAGATGTTCGCCGAAGAACTGCTAAAGGAAGAAAAAGTAGCGGTCGTTCCGGGTACCGCCTTTGGCCCTTCCGGAGAAGGCTATATTCGCTGTTCATATGCCTATTCCACGGAGCAGCTCCAAGAAGCCCTTAAACGTATTGCACATTTTGTAGAGCGTAGGCTAATTAAACAAGACAACCTATAATTACGCACCGAATAAAGAGGCTAAATGTGAAAAACTCACATTTAGCCTCTTTAATTCGTTACGCCGACCAATTGAAGGCATAGACCTATGGGATATTATAGACGATTGAAGTTTTGTTGTTTTAAAATGTCGATGAACTTATTCTTTTCAACACCACCATTGACTAAAGTATTTAACGGGGCATTTAATTTTCGTTCAATATCTTTGGTTAAACTATCATTCGCTTTTAATACTTTATTGGAAATTTTATTACCCTCTATTTTGAAAACGCCCTGATTTCCATTCGTGACCGTTAATTTACCATAGTAATTTTTGCAAAATAATAGGTACTCCTCACCAGGTTTTAAAATGACCATGTCACCGACAATCAGTTGAATTTTTTTCGCTTGTTCACCTGTTGCAGTCACAAATTTATTCTTATTATTGGGGTCAGGATTTTTCTTCATGTAGTCATTATAATCAACAATGCCACCCACTGATTCAATGTAACTTCCATCATAGGTACCCTTATATATTTCTACTACTTTCGGAATAAATTGTGTTAGTATTGATCCCCCAGTGACAGAATAATACTTTGCTTCAACGTTACTCGCGTGTAACACTAAATCAGAATCATTAAATAAACTTTTCAAGTCTGGAGATGATGCTAACCAGTCGTGAGACATTTTTATCGTATAGACTTCTGCTGGGTCAGCTTGATTGTCCGGTTGTTTCGCCGCTTGGTTATCAACGTTTTCGTTGACAATTTTTTCAGCATTTGCTGTTGTAGGGTTGCTCTTACAACTCGTCATAAATAAGGTTATAAAAACACTTATTACGATCAAGCCTACGATTTTTCTCTTCATAGAAATTCCTTCTCCCTTTTTCGCCTTCTAATAAAATCCATTGATACTTGCGATTCATCTAATTACGGGTAGCTACTGGTCTTTCAAATTCAACTTGTTTGTAAGGTAAGGGGTAATTATTGGCGGCACCGATTGGTTCTTCTGGCGTTCTACCAACCAACGTTCACACCGTCCATCTTGAAGATCTCGCAGGGCTAAAAAGGCATTACGCTGAATAACGCCCTTTCCACGCCATCCTGCAGATGTTGCTCTAAAACGGCTTTGAAACTCTCCTTTCGTCATATTTAGAGTTTCGAGTAAATCAATACCACGTCTCAGTGAGAAGGGGAAAGAGGACTTTTGTTCCTCTTCAATTCTTCCTTTGTTGTGTGGGCAAGCTTCTTGGCAGGTGTCACATCCAAATAGTCTTAACCCAAGTCTCTCGCGCTCCTGAAACGTGAGCACTTCTTTACTCTGGGTAAGGTAAGAGACGCAGTGTTTGGCCTCAAACGGGTCCTTCCCCAGGATTTGAGCTGGGCATGCCTCAACACATCTTTGACAGGCTCCACATTGGTTTGGTATGGGGGCATGATCTGGTTCAATCTCTTGATCCAAAAGGAGCAGCGCTAAAGCGACAAAAGAACCGCAGCCCGGAATATTGAGATGTTGGTTTTTTCCGATCCAGCCAATTCCTGCCCGAAGCGCAAAGGCCCGCTCGACTAGAGGTCCAGTATCCACTTGCCGGCGTGAAATGCCCGGCCAGTCATTGATCGTCATGATTTCGACCAGACGATCTATCTTCTGATCCATAAAGTGATGATAATCTTCTCCCACTGCGGAACGGGCAACAATGCCTTCTCCTTTCTGTGGAAAGGACGAATAAGGAAGTGGATAGGCCAAGGCCACGACTGTCTGACAACTTTGCCATCCTGCTTTGGGGGCGACCCGCAGCTTTATGTCCTTGCTTTCAAAGGGGGTCGACAATCCTTGATCAATTCGCGCTTGCAACAGTGAGTCTAGACCCTCTATCGGCTGCGCTGTGGTAAACCCAATGGAAACAAAGCCTAGATCCTGGCCCCATCTTTTTAGGTTGGTCCTCCACCGCTTTTGTTCATCAAGGTCCATGGGTTCCTCCCTAGGTTATACTTCCACCTTTTGTATATTCCAATTATTATCCAATACACATTTTATCGTGGTGGCTTATATTGAACATTATACCTCATATTGGAAAAAACATATATTAGCAATAACCTAAATTCGGCATAAACTCCTTACTATTTGCAGTAGGAGTTTATGCCGAATTATCTTTTAGCGGACTGAGTCCGCCATTATTTTCTTGTATACATACTACTTATTTACTTACTTACTTACCCTAAAATATGCATAGGTCATAGGATCTCCTTCTTGGAGTATCTCCCCGTTGGTAACATCAGCTAGGAATAACGTATGTGTCCCCGCATCCATTTGACCCCTGACTGTTGCTTCCATGGTTACAAGCGCATCATCAAGTAAAAGGACACCCGATACTCCACGATGAACTGCTACCCCCTCAAACTTATCAGCATCACGACCTGATCGATATCCGAACCCTCGTGCGTAATTATGACCTGTTTGATTGAGCACCGAAACGCCAAATTTGCCACTCTTTTGAATTAGTTCATGCGTCAGGTTTTGCTTATTAATTCCGATGGCCAACCTTGCCGGATCTGAGGTGATTTGGAAGCAGGTATTCGCACATTGTCCATTGTCCCGGCCGTCAGCCTGTGCCGTGATAATATAAAGGCCGTACGAAATCCGGTAAAGGGCCTGACGAATCGATTGTTCTTTGTCTGGTTGCTCGATGACTGGGACAGGCTTAGCAACTGGTTTAATATCAGAGGTAGTTTTCGCTGCGTTATTATGTTCGTCTGACTGAGAAACAAATTCAAATAAGCTAGCATCCACGCCACAAATGGGACAGATCTCTGGTGGATTTTCGCCACTATGGATATACCCACATACGGTACAACGCCATTGTTTTTCCATTGAAATAACAACCCCCTTCGTTGGGGAAATTATAGCTTTACCCTTCCTTCAAGTCAAGGTTTATTTCCATATATTTCACTTTGCCGTTGATGTCACAGAACTTGGTTTCCAATAAAATTGGTATTCCCGTTCGAGAAATTGAGGGTCTGTCAACCGATACTTTGTGTCTATCATGACCTGGCGGCGCACCTGTTCCTTGAACCGTCCGAACCGTTCTCCTTCTAGTCCTTTGCCACGAGAAAATTGTTCAAATTGACCCCAATCGAGCTGACTAGCTCGCTCCACCAAGAAATCAGAGGCATGTCTGATTTCGCCCTGAATCTCATCGAACCGGTCTATATTTTCTGCAGCAGCCTGCTTCCCACCGAGGAAATCTGCTCGCCACAAATCTAGCAAGTTCTCAATTCTTTGTTGGTTGAACACCTGCCCGTTCCAGCCAATCTCCCAAGCAAAGCGACGAGTCTTATTGCGAAACTTGGGGTGGTCCATTTCTCCTTTTAATTCGCTCATAAAAGTCAGTGTCCCCAACATATGATGCCCTACTAGATATTCAAGTTCACGTTCTCCAAGACTACCCCCTGGAAGCACCATACTCCATCGGAAACGGGGTAAAATTTCTTTCACTAACCGGGCACTCTCCCTTTCATGTTGTAAAAAGTGTCGTTTTCCATCTGGGACCATTTCAAGTTGTTTTCTTTGCGTCGCTCGCGCTGGTTTGACACGTTTTACAATAATCGTATCAGGATAGTTATCAAGCCTTCCCCCGTGGACTTCAGCTTCTTTGTTTGTCCACCGCTCTAAGTTTTTTCCTTCCAGTTTAAATCCATCGACTTCATACCCGTAATCTGTGAGATGAATTGTTCCCCAAACGTAGCATTCACGACTGGCCGTTTCCCATTTTCCCATATCATGAAATAATGCCGCTAAACGCAAAGCGATACGCGGTTCCGTATTTTTCACAACGTGGCGGGTATGTTCCCAAGCATCTTTAGTATGGTAACGATTTTGAACGAGTCCTTTTAGCCTGGCTAGTTCAGGGATGCAAGTCTGAAAATACCCCAAATCATCGAGGAGTCCTAAGGCCTCATCGATTTTATCCAAGATAAGAATCCGGCCCAATTCTTCCGTAACCCGCTCCGTCGAAACCTCCAGAAGATGTGGAACATGCTCTACCGCAGCCGACCATGTCTCTGACTCGATTGCAAAGCCATAGCGAACTGCTAGCCGAATAAGACGCAATATCCTGAGTGGATCTTCCTTGAACCGATCAGCCGCAGACCCACATGCTTTAAGACGACTTTCACGCAAGTCTTGAAGACCGTTGAGCGGGTCGTTGATTTCGCCTGTCCGTACGTCTTGATAAATAGCATTCAGTGTGAAATCCCTACACAGGGCATTCGTTTCAACCTCACCTGAGAAAGCGGCGATGTCCACTCGTTCTGTCCCCCGAAATAAGCTGACAGTCTGCTGGTGCGCCCCTATTAGATGCGGTTTATAACCCCAATGGGATAGTTTTTTCTCTATTTCCAGAAGTGGAAGCGCCACGACCGCATCGACATCCTTAGAAGGAATCCCCAATTGCGCATCACGAACAGCTCCTCCAACAATATAGACCGGACATAGCTCACTAAGCCTACTTAAGATTCCCTGTTGAAATTCTGTACCGATCATAAAACGCCTCCGCTCTTACCTACTCAACAGTTTATTTTTTAATATTCATCCTACATGCTCTATTATATCCCTAAAACGTCTGTATAAACGGACAAAAATCATGCCCGTCGAATGATTGACGGGCAAAAAAAGGTCCTGGTCAACGATCATTTAGCAGATCACCGAAATTTTTGGACCTACTTGAATGTGCCAGCTGCTCTCCGGACCGGATTCTCCATCAAGATCCGAGTTAATGGGCCGATCAGTGTGTACCGTCAAGTTCGAAGTGTGGAACTCTACAATATTTTTTGCATCGGCTTTTTCACCAGTCAAAATTCTCAAGAGGAGACGGAGGGTTTCTGGCCATCCAGCTGCTGGAACAATGAGAATGTCCAGCTTACCGTCAGTCAGGGAAGCCCTTGGAACAAGTTGCCTAAGTCCACCAACCGAAAGACCGTTCGCCGCCATAAACAAAACGACCTCTTCCTTACATCGTTTTCCATCCTTCTCGTACTCAACATGAAAGGGTTTAAAGGACGGAAGTGTTTCGATGCCTTTGAGAAAATATGCTAATTGCCCAAGCGTATTTTTGACCCGGGTGTCAACTTTTTGAGATACATCCGTTAAAAGCCCCGCGCTAGCTACATTCACAAAATATCTGTCATTAAGCTTCCCAGTATCCATTTCAAACGTGCTTCCTTTGCCAATGACTTTACAAGCGTCAGAAATGCTTTTCGGCAAATGTAACGCGTACGCTAAGTCATTTGCGGTTCCGACTGGTAAAATACCTAGGACTGGGCGTTTCTCCACTGGAATTTGGAGTAAGCCGTTGACGGCCTGATGAATCGTGCCATCTCCCCCGGCAATCACCAAACGGTCTACATCCATACTTTCTGAGGCAATCCTTTCAACATCTTCAGGAGACGATGCCCGATGCATACTTACCTCATGCCCACTTTCTTGGAAAATACGGATCACAGTATCCAGTTGTGCTGTGAATTTACGCCGACCAGCGTAGGGATTATAAATTAAACGTAATCGTTTACTCATCATGGTCTTTTGTAATCGACTCCTTATCTAAGTTCACCGTTACCTCATTACTTGATTTGAGACTTGTTACCGTGTCTTGCTTACTTTCTTCTAAGCGGGTGCGTAAATAGCGAATCTTTGTATTCAGCAAGTGCGCATTAAACACAAACACGCCCGCTAGAATGGCGGCAATTAAACCGCTTTCTATAAGTACTGCCCTTGTCTCCGCATAGGGCCAGCCATTATAGATCACGAACACCATAATTAGATTAGCAATTGGGAAAAGCAACGCTTCTACAGCCAAGCCTCGGAAAATAAGAATCCATAAGTTCGTGCTAGTCTTATTCTCTAGAAATCCTTTGCGGATGAAGAGTCCCAAGGCCAGAATGACGCCGGCAGAAAAAGCAATAAGTGGATATTTCCCAATGGCCACTACGACAATTAAAGACATGCCTAAACCCCATAAAACTGCGCCTAAAAAAATAGAAAGCAATTTACTAACCATATAAATTAACCTCCATAATCATAAATTTACCAAATCCGCCACTTAATATCCCTTACAAAGGTCAATATGATTGAGCATCCGCTCAAAATTCGGATATAGGCGTAAATTATTAATGAAGATTTCAAGGACCCTAGCTGTATAATGTGGTGTGTGCCCTGCAATATGAGGCGTCAGCAAGACGTTATTCATCCCCCAGAAAGGGCTGCTTACGGGAAGAGGTTCTTGAATAAAGACATCTAAGGCTGCGGCACGAATCTTTCCAGCATTTAATGCCACCAAAAGATCTGGCTCATTTACCACGGGGCCACGCGCAACATTGACGAAATAGCTTCCAATTTTCATCTGATTGAATAATTCTTTATGAAACATTCCGGACGTCTCCGTTGTCAGTGGAAGAAGCACAACCACAATATCGCTACTCCCCAAGAAAACGGGCAAATCGGTCATCGTGCCCATACGGTCATAGGCTGGATCATTCTTCACGCTATGAGCTATTCCCCATACGGTCATTCCGAACGCTCGGCATTTTTTGGCCACCGGCTCGCCAATACTACCTGCCCCTACAATACAGACGGTTTTGCCATACAGTTCTTCAAGATGCACCTCTGGTTCCCAGACTTTTTGTTCCTGATGGCGTATCGAGATTTGACCTTGGCGCATAATCGTTAGGATACTCCAGAGAATATGTTCAGACATCTGAATCTGATGGACACCGCGAGCATTTGTCAAGGCAATCCCTCGTGCCGCCATCGCTTGAAGCGGTAGGTTATCTATGCCTGCACTGATGGCTTGAATCCAGCGCAACTTCGGATAATGAGTCAGTGTTTCTTCTGTAATATCTTGCCCCCAGCCAATAAGAACCTCGACCTCTCGATCCACCTGTGAAAAGTCTTCGACGCCCAAGAGTTCTGCGTCACTTAGAATAGAACGGACTTGTTCCTGCTGCTCCTTCTGAACTGGCAAACTGCATAATATTTTCATTTGTTTCACACACCACCTACACTCTTTAAGACTTGAGATTCTCTGGGTTTAAAACTTCAAGTTCTGGTAAGACAAAGAGTCCATCTTTACGAACCAATATTTCATCAAAATAAATTTCTCCGCCGCCATAATCCGGCCTTTGAATACAGACTAAATCCCAGTGGATCGCCGATTTATTGCCATTGTCACAATCATCATAACAGGATCCTGGGGTAAAATGGAAACTTCCATCAATTTTTTCATCAAAAAGTGTATCTTTCATTGGCGTGTGAATATAGGGATTGACGCCAATCGCAAATTCGCCAACGTAACGTGCCCCCTCGTCCGTATTAAAGACTAAATCAATCCGTTCCGTATCGTTCGCCGTTGCTTTGACAATCTTTCCGTTTTCAAATTCCAAGACGATGTTTTCATACGTAAAGCCCTGGAAAAGTGATGGGGTATTATAACTGATCCGTCCATTGATTGATTCTCTAACTGGGGCAGTAAAGATCTCTCCATCCGGGATATTGACGCGCCCATCACACTTGATCGCTGGCATTTCCTTAATAGAGAAGACCAAATCCGTGCCTAGTCCAATGATCCGTACATGATCGGTTTTCTCCATGAGGGCCTTCAGTGGATCCATCGCTCTCGACATCTTAGAATAATCTAAGTTACACACATCAAAATAGAAGTCCTCAAAGCCTTCAATGCTTACATTCGCCAACTGCGCCATAGACGCGTTTGGATATCTCAGCACGCACCACCTTGTATGCGGTACCCGTTGCTCGGAATGAACTGGTTTTTGGTAGTGAGCCGAATAATTTTTCATCGTTTCAGAAGGGACATCTGCCCACTCGTTGGCATTTTCTCCTGCTCGGATTCCAATATAAGCCTGCATTTCTTTCATGCGTGCAAGATCCCACCGGGTCATTGCTTCTGCCTGCTCAACTGTGAATTCTTTTAATAGTTCACGCATTAAGGTATGATTAACAGTATTCACAAAAGGGAGCCCACCTGCTTTATAAGCATAACGCACAAGCGCCTGGGCGAGTGGAATATCTTGTCCTATCACTTCAATCAGAATTTTTTCGCCGGGTTGAAGTGCAATCGAGTAATTGATCAAGGAATCAGCCAGTTTTTCAATGCGAGGATCTTTCATTTAGGGGCCTCCTTATCTTTTCAAATCTAACGAAGACAGTATTTACATTCTTCATACTTCTCTAATTTTCCTTTATATTATGGTTTTTATGTAAAAAATACGTTCAACGCATGAACAGGTGTCATTATTAGGAGGAATTATGAACGCACAACACACTTTATGGGAATATCGATTACAAGCGGAGGACTCCGGTCAGAAATATTTATCCATCCTGCTTCACAAATTCCATTTCTCGCTCAGATTATTACAACGGTTAAAGCAAGGAGAGCAAGTTTGGGTTGATGGGAAATTCACCTACTTAACGGCGCGGGGCAAAGAAGGAGAAACCTTATCCATTCAACTTTTTCCCGAAGAGGAAACAACTTTCCCTGGAGAAGATCTCCCCTTGGATATTCTCTATGAAGATGATTACCTTTTAGTGGTCAATAAGCCTGTAGGTCAAGTGGTTCATCCCACACACCGTTATCTCACGAACACCTTAGGCAATGCCGTCGTTGGCTATTGGGAACGCAAGGGCGAACATCGCCTCTATCGCCCAATTCACCGAATTGATCGAAATACCTCCGGCGTCGTGATCATCGCCAAAAATCAATTTGCGCATCAACAACTCGGTTGGCAACTGGAGCACGGACATATCCAGAAACGTTACTTCGGGTTCGTTGAAGGCGTTGTTCTTGAAAATGAGGGCACCCTAAATGATCCCATCGGGTTTGCACCCGATAGCTTCATTAAACGCCAAGCCCAACCCGATGGGCAGCCAGCCTGTACGCATTACAAGGTCTTTCACCGCTATCCCAACGCTACTTTTCTGGAGTTTATCTTAGAAACCGGGCGCACTCATCAAATCCGTGTCCACTGTGAAGGCTTTAATCACCCATTGCTGGGCGATGATCTTTACAGTGGTGATACTACATTATTGGCACGTCAGGCCTTGCACTCTTCAATGTACGCTTTTCTACATCCCGCGACCGGACTACCCATGGTCCTCCGCGCCCCCTTTCCCGAGGACCTTCGGAATCTGATTAAAACGTTGAACAAAGGCATTGTTCCTGTTGACGAGAGATCTTAAATAATGGCTTGAACTCTTCCAACTTGCCCGTCAGTCAGTCTTACTTTAATTCCGTGGGGGTGAGTCTGTGAGTTTGTCAATAGATCTTTGACAACGCCTCTCGTCAGTTTTCCGGTTCTTTGATCTGCTTTTAGTATGATATCCACCGTTGCACCTATAGAAATATCTTTTCTAATTTGACCGTTCATTACAAAACACTCCTGTCCTTTTTACGACCTGCGCACTCATTATTTCAAGTTCACTTCTGCTTGCTTAAGAAGATCCCTGATTTCCGTCAAAAGCAGCACTTCTACACTCGGGCCTTTTGGAGCAGGGGGTTCTTCTGCTTTTTTTCTTTTAAGCCGATTCATCATTCTAACGATGAAGAAAATGGAGCCCGCGATGATCAGAAAGTCAAAAACTGCCTGAATAAAGTTTCCAACATTTAAAGTAACAGCCTCTTTAACCACCTTACCCGTGCCATCAACGACGGCATTGTTCAGCCACAACTTAAGATCTGTAAATTTTGTGCCGCCCGCAATAAGGCCAATTGGAGGCATAATGATATCGGCGACAAGGGAAGAAACGATCTTACCGAAAGCGCTCCCGATAATGATTCCTACCGCCAACTCCATTACGTTGCCCTTCGTCGAAAATTCTTTAAATTCCTTAATAAAGCCCATATAATGACTCCTTTCAGTCCTGCTCAGTTAAAATAAGAGGAGTATTTTTGGTAATCGCAATGGTATGCTCGTATTGAGCCGAAAGACTGCCATCGACAGTTCTAGCGGTCCACTCATTGGAGTCAATTTTGAGGCGTCGTGAGCCTAAGTTTATCATGGGTTCAATCGTAAATACCATTCCCTCACTAAGTCTCTCTCCCCTATTGGGGCGACCATAATGGGGAACTTGTAAGTCCTCATGCATGATTTCTCCAATGCCATGACCCGTAAATTCCCGCACAACGGAGAATCCTTGAGCTTCAGCATGGATTTGTATCGCGTGTGAAATATCACCGATTCTAGCGCCAATGACCGACTTTTCTATACCAATATAGAGACATTCCTTCGTAACTTTCAATAGCTGCGCTGCTTGCTGTGAGATTTGCCCAACAGGGTATGTCCAGGCCGAATCCGCAAGCCATCCATTAAGGTTTACGACCATGTCAATTCCCACAATATCCCCTTCTTTAAGAGGTGTACTTGTCGGAAACCCATGACAAATCTCATCGTTAACTGAAGCGCATGTAGCAAAAGGATAACCAAGGTATCCTTTTTGCTCGGCTTTAGCCCCGTGCGACTCCATGAAATTCTCTGCGAATGTATCAATTTCCAACGTCGTTATTCCTGGACGGATTATCGTACGGAGTTCCCGATGACAGGCGGTTAATATCTTGGCAGCTTCGTGCATAAGTAAAATTTGTTTTTCGGTTTTGATTACAACCAATGTTAATTCCTCCTGGATCTATTTTTTTGTGATGCCTTTTAATAGCATGGGACTTGCTAAACCTCAACTGGTACTAATCAGAAGCGGCATCAAATACTAATTATAGTACTTTATTGGGGAAAATGCTTGTATGGTGCAAATATGATCTTTATTTTGGTCTAGATGACCAAATGCTTATGGTGGCATTTGGTCACGGCGTCGGTGTAGACAGTGATTGCAGGTGCTATTAAAAAAGTTCTTAAAAAGGGCTATCACTTGAAAGTGATAGCCCTTTAATTATTCACGCATGCAGTACGTTAATATACTTTATCTGGCTGATAAGATAACTTTTAGAGCCTTCTCCTGAGCACCCTTACTAAATACATCATAAGCTTTTATAATTTCGTCTAAATAAAAATGATGTGTAATTAGCTGTTCAGGCTTTAGTTTACCTGATTGTACGACTTTCAATAGCATTGGGGTAGTTACTGTATCAACCAAACGGGTAGTGATAGTGACGTTGTGTGACCATAGAGTCTCTAGATGCAATTCTACACTTTTTCCATGGACGCCTACGTTTGCAATATGTCCCCCGGGGGTGACAATATACTGACAGATTTCAAAGGTATCAGGAATTCCCACTGCTTCAATTGCAACATCGACGCCTTGATTATCCGTCAGTTCCATTACGTTATCAATCGTCTTTCCGTCGTTACTATTGATAATTTTTGTGGCTCCAAATTTTCGAGCCACTTCTAGACGATTATCATCTATATCAATCACAATTATTTCAGCGGGTGAGTAAAATTGAGCTGTTAATAGGGCTGCGAGGCCGACAGGCCCAGCGCCAACAATGGCAACCGTATCTCCCGGTTTGATTTGACCATTAAGGACTCCGCATTCAAATCCTGTAGGGAGGATGTCACTTAACATAACCAATGCTTCCTCTTCTACCCCAAATGGAACTTTGTATAAACTGGTGTCTGCGTGGGGAATTCGAGTATATTCAGCCTGTGTTCCATCAATTGTATTACCGAGAATCCAACCTCCAGTTTTACAATGAGAATACATCCCTTTCTTACATGGATCGCATTTGGAGCAAGATGAAATACAAGAAATCAGCACCCGATTGCCAACCTGAAAATTCGAGACCGCTTCACCAATATCTTCAACAATCCCTACACCTTCGTGACCTAAAATACGTCCATCTTTTACTGTGGGAACATCCCCTTTAAGAATATGTAAGTCTGTCCCACAGATTGTCGTTTTAAGAATCTTAACAATAACATCTGAAGGATCTTGAATAGTCGGCTTTACTTTTTCTTCCCATTGCATTTGCTTAGGCCCGTGGTAGACAAGTGCTTTCATAAATATACCTCCTTTGTTCGTAGTATTTTCTAGTTTGCTCAGCTAATATAATAGCTATGCTCCAACAATAATGGGCCACATATTAAAAGATAAAGAAACACTTGTTGTACGTAAAAGCCTACAACAAGTGTTTCTCGTATTGTTCCGATTTTCAGTTCTGGAGTAATTGACCTAAATTTCTAACTTTATTCAATCAAGTGGGTGCCCATGACGGGAATTAGGAAAGATGTCACATAGAGGTTTTCATCACTTCTTAAGGCATGCATTATTCCTGCGGGAACGTTAAATGTCTTACCCACACTAAGTTCGATCTCTGAATCTTCTAAAACTCCAAATCCAGTTCCCTTAATACAGTAAAATATTTCATCACTCTTGGGATGTTTATGTAGCAGTACCTTCTTACCCCCTGGTATATGATACACATTAGTGACAATTTCCTTTTTAATCGCTTCAAGATCCACTATGATCATACCCCTTTTACGTCAAAATAAATCCAGCTCTACTCAACCTTTATAACTTCTCTGTAAAACATATAGCGTTACCGAAGTTGCCCAACTTTACCTTACCCTATAATTCGGTGAGATACTTGTATCTCACCGAATGTACATGTTGCATTATTGAATTCAAGAACGTCTATATTCTTCCATTCCGTTCTCTAACATTTCTTAATGCCACCGCGACCTCCGCGCCAAACAAGACTATTATGCAAACGATATAAACCCATAAAGTAAACAGCCTAATGAAGGTCAGTTATAAAAGCATCAAGAACTCTACCCTTTTCAGCTCTCCTGAATTTCACATTACTGGTAAGGGCCACGAAACCTAAGATAAAGGAATTAAGCTGTCCGATTTTCGTCGCTCAAGCGATTAATGATCCTATCGTTAGAAAAAGTAGTGCTAATTACCTATTTCAAAGGGCAGCTTCCCAGATAAAAAGATTAGAGTTCTATGATAGCAACGAACATCTTATTTTACTAAGCCAAGAAGGGGCTGTCGTAATAAAGCATATTACTGAGTTCATAAGTTTCTTAGCACATTAAGTGGGTAAATATTTAAAGAAAACTGGGCTAGCGCCAAGCCTTAGCGAAGGCGGTCGCCTTAGTTGCACTTATGCTGCAGAAAGTATATAAACGTTAGTTTATACTTTCTGACAGTACAAGAGAAAACTATACTATATAGCCTTTTTACTTTGGTTTGATAATCTTCGATTAATATAAAGTTGTTGAAAAATCGAAACAACGTTCATGGTTACCCAATATAAAGCCAAGCCGGCTGGTACTGTGGCACTAATATAGGCAAAAAACACCGGCATAATATATAACATGGTTTTCTGCGTTGGATCCGTACTATTTGGATTGGTTATTTTCGTTTGCAGGAAGGTTGTTGCGGCAGCAAATATCGGTAATAGCAGATGATAGGGCGAAGTAAAGCCATAAGTTTTCGTTAAATCAAACCCTAAAAACCAATGGGCGGCATCTGCTGTTGCTCCATAATGAAACTTGCGGAGCGTGCTATACAATGACCAAAAAATGGGTAACTGAACGACAATTGGGAGACAACCGCCCATGGGATTCACTTTATGTTCCTTGTACAACTCCATAACCGCTGCATTCGCTTTTTCTTTATCACTTTTATGTTTTTCTTGAAGTGCTTTGATTTTGGGTTGTAGCTCAACCGTTTTACGCATAGACGCCATTTGCTTATACGTTAAAGGATAAATCAAGGTTTTAATTAAAATTGTCAAAAGTATGATCGCTACACCATAATAAGGTAAACCAACTGAAGCAGAAAAATTATAGAGTATATTTAATAAACTGGTCATTCCATCAACAATAACATTCATATAAATAAAATCCTCCTCAAAATAGGTCTTACATAGCGCACAACAAAAAGCCCAGCGTAGCTAGGCTAAAATTCGTTCATAAACGCTCTTCAACATTACTTCTGCAGTCTCTTGCTCTTTTTGTCTGTCAACCGATCTATTCAAGCCTTTGCCTCCTTAGTTCTACGTTTGTAAACTAAGAAGGTGATGCGAAGCGTCATCATCGGAATCACTTTTAATCAATCTTCTGATCATTAAATGCCGATTTACAAAAATCGCGGACAAATTGGTCACTGCAGGGGATATCGTGCAGTTGCCCTCAGAAACCTTGGAATGAAGTTTACTACGTTTTGAAAATCTATAGCACACCCAAGAGGAAGCCAGTATCAATGTAAGATTTAAAAGCAGTAGTAACCAAACATTATTATCAAATTCCACTGGCGCACCTCCCTAATCAAATATTAATTTATTATATACTCACTGATATACGTTCACAAGTTTTTACAGATATATTATGAAGGGAGTATAACTCAAAGTTTCAGGTAATCGTGACATCTATTCATAATTTTCCTTATTTCGCAATTCATGTCCACTCAATAAGGTTATACCCAAAAAGCACCTGTCATTCATAATGCAGGTGCTTTCGTCCATCAACTTTATATGTGTCAATCATGTTTTAAGATTTCAAGTCAGTTACTCGCTTTCCTTTCCTGTTGAACAAAACGAGAGCAACTGTTATCCCTGTTAATACTAACCCAAACGTGGCGGCAATGCCATGAACTATGGCTGTAGCGGGAATATTAACGGATAGAAATCCCGACGGCTTTTCATAGCCTACTCCAAATAAAAGAGAACGAATGCCGGGGATATAAGTTACTTGATACATAATATGACCCGATAGAACTAACGGAGTCACTGCGAAAATCAGCTTGACACGTAGAGAAGCTGCTTTTGTTCTAAAGGGTTTGCCAATCATCCAAGCAAGCATTCCCCCAGCCACGCCTGCGCCCCAATAGCCTAGACTAAACCACACTTTCCACGAAGTGGCAGGCCATATTCCATGTAGGGGTGCAAAGTAGTTCAGAGGAAGCAAAATAGCGAACATGACCCCGATAAACACGACGTATCCCTGGTTCACACGAACTAAATGCCATACCTCACGACCCGCAAGCCTTAAATTAACTTGCACTGAACCATTCGGACAATTCCGTACACAGTTGAAGCACAGTTTGCAGTCTAAATTATTATCTAAGTATGGAAGATGTTGGGACATGGGACAGCCGGGAACCTCTCCTTTACCCACGTAACACTCAAACGTCGTGCATTTATTCAGGCAAACAGTGGCATCTGCTCGCACCTCCAACATTGAGCCAATAGAAGCAGTCCCAATAAATCCTCCCAACGGACACAAGTGCCGACACCAAGTATGCCGTGGATAGAGAACCGCGATAATAATTGCACAAAGCTGGATAGATATTAACAAAAAGGCCGTATAACTAGGACTAATACGCATGTCGGTCATCACTTCAACCCAAAAGATTAGGAGAAACAAGAAACTGACAAGGAGGTAATCAAATTTTAAAATAGCTTTTGGAATCGCTCGGTTCAAGTGCATCTTTTTTTGGACGAAATCCATGATTGCAGAAAATGGGCAGACCGTACACCATAATCGTCCTAGAAAGGGGGAAATAATCGCGAGCATTGGCCACCATAACCCCCAGACTAAGGCGAAAATCTTGGTGGAAACGGCAATTTCAGGCGTAAAAAGTAAGAGTAAGATCAACGCGATAAACAGAGTTGCGCTGACCCGTCGTAGCCATCCAATAAACGTTCCCTTCTTTAGTAAGTTTTCGAGCCATGGCCACGCTAAAAGGTTAATCGTACGTCCGTTTTGTTCCGCCGTAGGACCAAAGAAAATCTGCTCTAACCCAATAACGTCCTGTTCCGCAATATAAAACGCCCGTTCAATGACTTGAATTAACTCTGAGACGTTTCCTTGATGGTAGTGATGAGAGAGTAATAATTGCGTCGCTTCCTGATTCAGAGTAGGAACGTTTCGATGGTTCTTTTGGGCCAATTTTTCTAGGACACCTTGAGCCAAAATGGGAATATCACGTTTACGTTTTCGTAAAGGCGCTATTTCATAAGTATGAGCAAAACATTGCCGCAATTCTGGAATGATTACTTTCCCTGGATCATCCGTTTCCGCGTACATACTTGCAATGACGAAACATTTGTTTTTCTGAAAGTTCATAGCTTCAGCAAGTTTAAGCTGGGTATGGGGAGATATGAGGTTTATTTCCCGTATGAACAAGGTTCCACCCTCAGCAATATCAAAGAGATTAGAGTTATGAAAGGCTGAGGCGTCCTCATGTCCCACGGGTTCTGTTATTAAGTCCCTCCACTGCTGGTCGAAACGTCGCCCGTCCACAACAACAAAAGGCGCTTCATTACCAAATTGGCGTTGATGGACGTACCACGCCATCATCTGACGTCCAGTACCCCGTTCTCCTGTGACAAGTAGGTATCCCTGTGGGTGAGCAAATTCCTCCAGTTTCCGTTCGACCTCTGCTGTCGTGCGGGTGCCTCCCCAAAGCCCATAAAACTTATCCTTATATTGGGTAAGCTGCAGGGTAGACCGTAAAATATCCTTATATTTGGTTTCAGATAACATCAGGTTTGCTTCATTTAAGTCTTCAGATAATCTGCCAATAAACGTTTGGTAAAGTTTTGGCCACCTCAGAAGCATGCGGGCAAAACTTTCTGCATCCAGTTCTAAAACCTGGCATTGCTCTTGGCAAAGAATTGTTTTAGCAGCAGACTTACCAGTTAGCAAAGAGAATTCGCCAAAAGTGTCTCCTGGGCCCAGTGAATTGACACGCATTAAACGATGTCCTTCTTTTTGAACCATAACGTCCGCTTTTCCCTTGATCAGAATATAAAAGGAATGCTCTTCCTGACCCTGCTTGATAATCACGGAGCCGATCTCATAATTTTCCCATTGAAAGCTACTTGCGAGCTCCGCTAATTCAGGGGATGATAAATCAGAAAACAGCTCAATATTCGATAGACTGTAAATTTTACCGTCACTCATATGCCCTCCAAAAAATCTAAACGATTCAGAATATAGTAAATACTCTCTTATTCATAAAACTATAACGTATAACGGCTCTTCTGACAACACAAACTTCATTGCCTTTAAAACAATACAAGCTTGTGGTCTTACGAATAGCTTATGGATATTTCCTATGGATATCCCCATTATTTTTATTGATATTTTATAGATACTATTATACAATGTCTATGTATTATTAAACTAATCAAGGATGTGTTTGTCTTATGTCTCTTTCTGAACTATTTTGGAATTCATCATTTGAAGACCTAAAAAGTGGCTATATTCTAGCGCAAGACCATTATGTTTGCCTGCTCTGTGGTGAAAAAATTGAGAAAGGGATCATTTATGAGGAACAAGGGATTCTCTATGAAGCGGACAAATATATGCGCGTTCATATTGAAACAGTTCATCAATCAGTGTTTGACTATCTAACTGCGATGGACAAAAAGGTCACGGGTCTTACGGAGCATCAGACCAACCTTATCCGTCTTTTTTACCAGGGAAAAAGTGATGGAGAAGTACAAAAAGACATGGGCATTGGCAGCCCCTCTACGATTCGGAATCACCGCTTCGCCCTAAAGGAGAAAGAACGTCAGTCCAAGGTATATCTGGTGATGATGGAACTGTTAAAAGACAAAATAAGAAACAAGTCAAACTTATTAGATCCTCCAAAAACCGCAAAAATGCTGGATGACCTTTATAAGGTTACCCAGCAAGATAGTGATCGGTTATTAAAAACGCTTTTTCCCGAAGGCACAGAAGGGCCTTTAAAGACCTTCTCTATTAAGGAAAAAAACAAACTCGTTGTCTTACAACAAATAGTAAAGCGATTTCAAGATGACCATACTTATACTGAGAAAGAAATCAATCAGATCTTGAAATATGTTTATCCTGATTTCGCAACGCTGAGAAGGTATTTAATCGAATATGGCTTTCTTGATCGAACGCCCGATGGAAGTCAATATTGGCTAAGAAACGCTTCCAAGAACAAGGAGGAGACAACCATGGAGCGCAAAGACGAACTAAAACGGCAATACAAAGATACAAAAGTTGAGGCGGGTATCTATCAAGTCAAAAATACCAAGAATCTAAAAGTGCTCATTGAAAGTACTCCGAATCTGAAGACTATCAATGGGAAACGATTTAGTTTGGATATGGGGACGTACCAAAACAAGGGGCTCCTAGAAGAGTTAAAGGAATTTGGATCGGAAGCGTTTGTGTTTGAGGTATTAGAAATCTTAGAAATACCTGAAGAGGGATATTTTGATGCCAAAGATGCCTTGAAAAAGCTTAAAGAAAAATGGTTGGATAAGCTTCAACCCTACGGCGAGCATGGCTATAATAAAATCAAACCCATTAAGAAGGATGCCTAAAAAGCGATTTATTTTCCCAAGTTGGGGCTTAATGAATTGTTATGCATATTGGTAGTGATACCCTTCCTTGATCAACATTCTCTTGACTCTAGTCAGCTCCACCGGGTCAAAAAAATGTACCTCTTTTCCGCTACGCATAGTCCAAATCTGCGGATTTAAAGACCCTTCTTTGATGAGCTTCTTAAATTTAAAGTTTGATACTTCGAGATAGTATGTAGACTCTTTGGTATTCAATAAAGAATAATTATAATGCGCGGTCATTGTCCATCCTCCTTTTTAATAAACTGTCGTTCACTATTAGAAAATGAATTTTGTGGACCTGACGCTTTCTCACCTCTTTCATTACCTTCGCTTCAAGATTACTACTCAATAATATACTTGTATTATTAAGGGAATATTACTAGAACATTAAGCTTCGGTTAACATATCAATATTTGCAGCATTTCCCCTATTATTATTCATGATTGATTTTCAATGGAGGTCGCCCTATATGGAATCTCAACAATTCATAATGATAAGCAGAAAGAAGATTTTCAGTTTTTCTTTCTGCTTAGACATTTAAATGCGCTGGTATAGAATATCGAAATTTGATATGCTACCCCCAGACAGGACAGTGAAATAAAAAACTGTTCAGTCTGGGGGTAATTATGTCACAACAGAGAAAAATACCAGTAGAAGAGATGATACGAATAGTAGAATTGTAT
>Ga0209125_1000387_pt1 | contig 59329 bp, 52 predicted proteins | sample BarGraIncub1131A_FD_184503 | JGI IMG/M metagenome (GOLD analysis project Ga0209125, IMG submission 184503) | Arctic peat soil microbial communities from Barrow, Alaska - Barrow Graham LP Incubations 11-31A (SPAdes) (version 2) | ecosystem: Environmental > Terrestrial > Soil > Wetlands > Peat... | reverse complement strand
AATCATTACCGGCCGATAAGACCAATTGGCTGTTGAGCGGATCGACGCACGGCGGACAGATCAATCTACCTTTTGTCGGACCTTTATACAAAACCGGTGAAACGCATTACCTGAGCGGTCGATATAAGGTCGGAGCAACTACCTTGATCGTATCTAACGGTACGTCCACTACCGAATTCAATGCGCGCTTTATGCGTGATCCCGATATTCAGTATTTACGTTTCGAAACAACACCCGAAGAAACTCTGACACCATAGAAAAGCGCACCCTGCGGTGCGCTTCATTTTGTCGCTAAGCAACAACGATATTTACTAATTTATCCATTACAGCAATCACTTTTCGCACTGATTTATCTTTCAGATGAGGAAGGATCGATGCATTTTCGAACGCCAGCTTTTCCAATATTTTCGGATCGGTACCACGTGCAACAACGATTTTCCCACGCAGTTTCCCGTTGACTTGCAGAATGACTTCAACTTCATCTTCGATCAGTTTACTTTCGTCACAGATTGGCCACGATTCAAAACTGATTCCTTTTTCGTGACCGAGTGCTGTCCAGAGTTCTTCTCCCATGTGCGGAGCAAACGTTGCGAACATCTTGACGAATCCTTCCGCATACGGATGATAGATCGTATCGACTTTATAACATTCGTTGATGAAGATCATCATCGATGATACAGCTGTATTAAAATTCAACGTCTCAATGTCACTGCTGACTTTCTTGACTGTGGCGTTATAGATCTTGTCCAGTGATGCATCATTACTGTCACTGAGTTTATCTTGTTCCATGAAACAACGCCAAACACGTTCGATCCACTTGCGTGTTCCGTCGAGACCGGTCGGATTCCACGGCAGTGCTGCTTCAAGGGGACCCATGAACATTTCATAGATGCGCAGTGAATCTGCTCCGTGACTTTCGACGATATCATCCGGATTGATTACGTTGCCTCGTGATTTACTCATCTTCTCCCCGTTTTCACCTAAGATCATTCCTTGATGGAATAGTTTTTTAAAGGGTTCTTTCGTGTCAACGATACCGCAGTCATACAGTACTTTGTGCCAGAAGCGAGCGTACAGCAGATGCAATACCGCATGTTCGGCACCTCCTACGTATAAATCGACCGGTAACCAATGTGAAAGTAATTTCGGATCGGCGATTGCATCAGGATTCTTTGGATCGATGAAACGCATGTAGTACCAACATGAACCGGCCCACTGCGGCATGGTATTTGTCTCTCGTCTGCCTTTCACGCCATTGATTTCAACATCCAACCAACTTCCGGCATGAGTCAGCGGACTTTCACCGGATTGACTCGGTTTATAATTATCCACTTCAGGTAACTCAAGCGGCAATTCACAGACATCGACCGTCCGTTGCGTTCCGTCTTCCATCTGAATAATAGGAATCGGTTCACCCCAATAACGTTGCCGCGAGAAGAGCCAGTCGCGCAGTTTGAAGGTGATCTTCGCTTCGCCGCAGGCATGTTCGACCAACCAATCATTCATCGTTTTCAAACCGTCTTCTTTATTCAATCCATTCAAAAATTCGGAATTGATGTGTACACCGTCACCGGTAAAGGCTTCATTCTCCACATCGCCGCCTTGCAGAACAGGTATGATCTCTAAGTCGAACTTCCGTGCGAACTCATAGTCACGCGTATCGTGAGCGGGAACAGCCATAATGGCACCGGTACCGTAGGCCGCCAATACATAATCGGCGATCCAAATCGGTACTTTCTTTCCGTTGACCGGATTGATTGCGAAGGCTCCCGTAAACACTCCGGATTTGTCTTTATTCAGATCGGTTCTCTGCAGATCCGATTTAGAGGCACAATTGGCGATATAAGCTTCCACTTCCGCCATTTTTTCACTCGAGGTAATGTCTTTGACGAACGGATGCTCCGGTGCCATGACACAGTAAGTGGCACCGAATAAGGTATCGCTGCGGGTCGTGAAAACGGTGAATTCTTTATTGAATCCGGCGATCTTGAAGATCACGTTGGCACCGACTGATTTACCGATCCAATTGATCTGCATTTCTTTGGTCGATTGCGGCCATTCGACCAGATCCAGATCATCCAACAGACGCTGTGCGTATTGGGTGATGCGAAGTACCCATTGGCGCATCGGAACACGAAAGACCGAAAAATTTCCGCGTTCGGATAATCCGTTGATAACTTCTTCGTTCGCTAATACAGTTCCCAGCTCCGGACACCAATTGACGGGGATCTCGTCGACGTAGGCTAAACCGCGATCGTAGAGTTTCATGAAGATCCACTGTGTCCATTTATAGTAATCAGGATCGGTCGTTGCGAATTCACGATCCCAGTCATAGGAAAGACCCAGTGCTTTGATCTGTGATTTAAAGTTTTCGATATTCTTGTAGGTAAAGGCAGCCGGATGATGACCGGTACTTAATGCGAATTGTTCTGCCGGTAAGCCGAACGCATCCCATCCCATCGGATGAAGCACATTAAATCCCTGCATACGTTTCATACGTGCAATTACGTCTGTTGCTGTGTACCCTTCCGGATGTCCGACATGCAAGCCGCTGCCCGATGGATACGGAAACATGTCCAATACATAGAACTTGGGCTTACCGAAATCCCATGTATCGGTTTTAAATGTCTTATTTTCTTCCCAATAGGACTGCCACTTCTTTTCGATCGACTTATGGTTGTACATAGTGCCTCCTTCTGCATAAAAAAAACGTCCTGTTCTAAGGACGTTATGTAACGCGGTACCACCTTAGTTCATGCCCGCAGACATGCCCTTGACACAGATAACGGTGTGATCCGAAGAAGTTGTGACCCTTCTTAGCTCCAAGCTGAGTTCACTCTGATCGTCTACCGATTTTCACCTTCCATCGGCTCTCTGCGAAACGTTTCAGAACTACTGCTGCTTTTCCTTGCTTTGTATGATTAGCATACTCAAATTCGGCTGTTATGTCAAGAACCCGAAACGAAATACCGGCAGTTACGTTGATCGTAATTCAATCTGTTTCGCAGGTATTTATGAATAAATGAATTTGATTTGTTCTGATGAATTTCAATTTCGCACGGCTTTCATGTCACCCGCGAGGTAAATATGGTAAAATGGGGAAGAAAGAGGTTGATATGATGAAATACGGATTTAACCAAATATGCATCAATCCGCAGGGTTCGATGCTTCCGACCGGGTTTTTTACCCAGATCAAACCGGTATCTCAAGTACGCGGTGATTTATATGCTCGGATCCTACATATAGAAGATGACAATAAAAATTTGATCATGATCACGCTCGACAGCCTGGGAGTAAGTTCAACTGTCTATCGCAAAATCGAAGCACTGGTCAAAAATCTCACTGATTCTTCATGTGAGCTGACAGTGTCTTGCAGCCATACTCATTTTGCTCCGTCGCTTTCGCTTGCCATGGGGATGTTCTTCCCAAACGAGGAATATACCGAATTTGTCTTGGATCGTTTATCGAATTGTCTGCGTAATCTTAAATTGAGCGACGCTGTGATCAGCGTTGATTATAACAGAGAAAATTTCAGCGTCGTCGGGCGCAGCCGTTTAAGCACCGGCAATGACGATAATGTTGAAGCGGGTGTCTTGAGTTTTTATAACAATTCTCACCGTATCGGTAATTTTCTATATTACAACTGCCATCCGACGGTTTCACCGGAAGATGCTGCTTATTTCTCATCGGATTATGTGGGATTGTGCATCGAACAACTACATCAGCGTTACCCAAATGAATTTTTCATGTTCATGCAGGGGGCTGCCGGTGATATCAGTACACGATTCACTCGTCAGACAAAGTCTTATGAAGAAGTGATTCGATTAGGTCGTTCAATGGCAGCTGAATTCAATCAGCTCTTAGAGCTGAATGTTCCGAAGTTTCCTTTGGAACACTTTACTGTCAGTAGTACACCGATCATTCTTCATCATTCGGTAAAAGAAGTCACTGTCCCTGTAAATCAAACGATCAGTGAAAAGGAAAAGCGTGAGTTAACGACAGCCGTAGCACTCAGTGAACAGATGCGCAAGAACATCGGTTACTTTGAGAAAGTAGCTGTTATGACACGCGTAGACTTCGGTCCATACCATATGATGTTTAATCCGTTCGAACTCTTTTCCTCCTATTTGAATTACACACACCGTGACAACACATTGGTGATCGGTTATTCGCAAGGATACATCGGATATGTCTCAAAACCGGAAAACAATGAAATCACCTATGAAACATTGATGGAAACAGTCAGTGAGACTGATAAAAAATCAATCGTTTCTTTTCTTACAAGCGCCCTATGAGCAATCCTTTTCCTTTTGCGGATGACAATAAACGTTATTTGAGTTATAACTATTACCTTCGACACCGTTTCGGTTCGAAGGTTTTTAAAGTCGGATTGAATGCAGGGTTTACTTGTCCCAATCGAGACGGAACTTGCGGTCACGGCGGTTGTACCTTCTGCAATGCCCTCGGCAGCGGTGATTTCGGGGGCGATCAAAACGATAACGTTGATGTACAGTTCACCAAGGGTTTCGAATCGATGCAAAAAAAATGGCCGGAAGGTTTGGCCATTGCCTATTTTCAGTCATTTACTAACACTTATGCATCACTGGAACGTCTGAAGAAACTCTATGATCCTTTTATCCATCGAGAGGATGTGATCGCAGTTGCGATCGCGACTCGATCAGATTGTTTAGACGATGAAAAGATCATGTATTTGGATTCACTCACACAGTTCAAAGATGTGTGGTTGGAATTAGGATTACAAACTTCTGATGATGAGACAGCACTGCGCATCCGTCGTGGTCATGATTTTACCGGTTTCAAAAATACCTTCGATAAATTGAAACAAACCTCTATTAAAACAACGATCCATCTGATGAACGGATTGCCCGGCGAAGAGTCGGAGACTATGCTTCAAACAGCCCGTGACGTCGCCGCTCTGCATCCGGACGCAGTCAAGATCCATATGTTGAATATACTGAAGAATACCGTTATGGCCGATGAGTTTATCAGTGATCCCTTTCCTGTTTTAACAATGGATGAATACATAGATATCGTGATTCGGCAACTTGAACTACTGCCGCCGGATGTTGTCATACAGCGATTGACAGGCGACGGAGATGCCAAAGAGATCCTTGTTCCGACATGGGTAATGAATAAAATTGTTGTTCTGAACGGTATCGACAAGGAAATGAAAAGACGCAATACATGGCAAGGAATTCATTATTCAGACTAATCTCAGCACATCCGATCAAATAAAGGTCAGTAGCTCAGTAAATACGCTTAGATCACGTTGGTGGATCAACATACCGATCGGACTTGTCTCAGTGGAAAGACGACTTAATGTTTCTTCGGCTGTCAACCAAACGATTTCGCTGATCAATCGTTTCTCTTCTGCGGTCCGATCGGTCGATCCGCTTTTTTTTGTTGTTTCAGCGACATAATAGACACTGCAAGTCATTCTTTCAATCAAGTTATATTCATCGATAACCGCTCCGATCAAACGAAAGTGATGAGCAACAAGCCCTGTCTCTTCGCTTATCTCGCGCTTCGCAGCTGCCAGGAAGGTTTCCCCTTCTTCAACACCGCCTCCGCAAGTCTCGATGTGATCACGAAATCCGAATCCGTCTTCGCCTTTGATGGATAGAAATGCGAATCGATCATCCATGCTATGCAAAAAAACACGGGCGGTATAACGAATTTCTTTTGTTTGTGTTTTGGCCCAGTATCGATCTTCAAAGACTCCAAGTAGTTTCATTTTTTTCTCCAATAAAAAGACGTCTTTCGACGTCTCTTATTTAAAGTGGTTGATCTCAATTTGGGGGATACTGTACCGTCCGATGGGTGGGGGAAGTGGACGGATACAGGAGAAATCTAGCCACTAGGTTTTCACCTAGATTAATATTACCTAATCGCACAACTGTTGTCAAGAAAAGTCATCTTGAAAAATGTGAATTCCTATTCACAAAAAAAAAGCCTTGCGGCCTTTTTTTATATTGTTGTAGAAAGGGAGGGTTACTACACCTGTAGTGTACAAAATAATCATAGGTGAACTATGCGTTTTTAGTGTGAAAATGTGTGAAATATCAACACTCATAAAAAAAGAAAAAAGACGGGGGAATGTCTTTTTTCTTTTTTTATTATAAAGGGGAAAGAATAAACTGTACGGTTCAAAAGGGGATATTATTAGAGAAGAGGATTCCGTACAGGCAAGTATTTCCTTGCACCTTTAATATACCAATTAAGTGTGGTGGCAATATCGTAATATTGTGTTAAAATATGTGAAATGGACGATTGACGGAGGGGTTGAAATGTTTCCACTTATCGGTGTTTCAGCGCGGTTGACCAACGACCGTTATACGTTAAATCAAGACTACTGTGATGCCTTACAAGCGGCCGGTGCAATGGTAATCCTTTTACTTCCCGATACGTCTGAACGACTGAGAGAGGTTCTGGTTGGATTGGACGGCATCTTGATACCTGGCGGCGGCGATGTCGATCCGAACTATTATGATCAATCTAATTCCCACAGCACTATCGTAACTAGTGAGATCGATGAACTTGATCTTTCATTGTGTGAACTGGCGTTGGAACTTCACCTTCCCCTGTTTGGAATCTGTCGCGGTCTGCAGATCATCAATGTTGCGATGGGCGGAAGTCTGATCCAAGATATCCGTGATCGAAATCCGAAAAGTCTTGACCATACCTACAGTGCCCATAACCGACAACCGCAAAATGCTCACGAAGTATCACTCAGAACCGATACGAAGCTATCCGGCCTTCTAGGTGAGCGATGCAGTGTAAATTCTTATCATCACCAGACGATCGATAAAGTCGCCGAAGGACTGCTTGTATCAGCTCTGAGTGACGATGGGATCATTGAAGCTGTTGAAGGAACCGATATTATGGCTGTTCAGTGGCATCCGGAACGACTGCAGGATATTCCGAGTCAATTCAACTTGTTCAGTGACTTTGCGGAAACCTGCATCAACTACAAAACAAAAAAAAGTCGGCAATAATCGCCGGCTTCTTTTATTGTGATTAGATCAGACTTCAGAACTATAAGGTCTCATTGTATTGTACCAAAGTGCCATGGCAAGCGGTACGAGTACGAAAAATGCCAATACGCGCAATGTGCTGTCGACCCCAAACCAAGTGACCAGATAGCCGCAGACCACCGGCGCCAGAAGGATCGATAGTCCCGCATACATGGACATCGCAAAGAGTTGACCTGTTGACCGCAAATGTTCGGGCGACTCGTCATTAACAAGTACTTTTGTTGCTACGGTCAATAAGGGAAATGTGATCATTTGGAAAGATGAAAATGCGATGACCTGAAACGGAGTCGATGCCCAAGCATAACCTAAGAAACGGAAGAAATACATACTGATCGAAAAAATCAACAGTTTCTTACCGCCGAATCGTCTCAGCATGAATGCTCCTCCGAAAAACAGCGGTAACTCAAGCATTGCCTGATAGGACCATTTCATACTGATATCCGTATTTGAAGCACCGACCGCCAGCATTTTATCAACGACGGTATACATATCAGCCGTCGCTACGATATTGATGAACAACAGAATCACTACCAAAAGAATATATTGTTTTGATTTCAGTAACAATTTGATGTCTTTGATCTTTAATGATTCGGCACGCGCAACTTTATGAGCGTCTTCCAATCCGTAACTGACCGCAAACGTCAGCAGCGTTGTGATCAGATAGGTAATTCCCAGTGAACCGTAACCGAATTTTTCGATCACATAAGCGGTGATCGGACTTCCGATCGCCCAACCCAAGGCTCCGAATGCGCGGATCGGGCCGAAATTGATCTGCAGAATCGGATCGACTTCGAGCGTCCAAGTATCCAATAATCCGATAACGATCCTAAACAATCCTCCCATGAAGGAGACTGTCAATAAATGATAATAGAAAGATGTTCCGGTATAAGCATACATCGCCCATGTGACGATCACGAATAAGACGGTGGTCAAATAGAAGAATTTCTGTACTGTTCTGAATTTATCGCAAAGGTAGCCAAATAGAAATTGACCAACCATCGCAACGATCGCCATTCCGGACAGAAGCAGACCCCGTTGATCAGCCGAATACCCGGCTTTAGTTAAAAACGGGATAACCTGAGTATAAGGTACAGCATAGGAAATATACGCGATGAGAAACAGCAGCATGAATCGGCTTATCAATAATCTGTCTTTAGTCATAGTATTCCCTCCTACCCGTTCATTTTACCATTGAAAGGTACGTAAAAAAAGCACCACTGGGTGCTAGTTTGAGATTATTTCCTTTTCTGTAATGATAATATCCAATTTAATATCGCCGTCATGCGGATAAGTAGTATAGACACGTGCATCGTGATAACATAGCCCGATCTTTTTTCCGGTGAAATTTTTAAGTGTGCGATCATAAAATCCTTTACCGTATCCGATCCGATGAAGTTGATCGTCATACGCCAGTAAAGGCACAAACATCACATCGATCGAATCAAGGTCGATGATCTCACCGTCAATCGGTTCCAAGAGTCCGAAGACGCCTGGCTTCAATTGTCTGAAATCGGTGAGTTTGACGAATTCGAGATCATTCCCTTTTACTCTGGGTACTACGATCGTCTTGTTGTCCCACAGCCAACTCGTGATGCATTCGATCGTATCGACTTCACTCCCGATACTTACGTAGATACCGATGATATTTGCATCATGGGCTAACCATAGTGCATTCTGCGTTATGGCAGCCGAAGCCATGAGTCGTTGCGAAGCGGATAGTGCATCGCGCCGCTTCTTCCAAAAGGAGCGGAGTTCTTCTTTGTTCATTATCCGACCGAACCTTCCATTTCCATTTTCATCAATTGGTTGAGTTCAACTGCGTATTCCATCGGAAGTTCACGGGTAAACGGTTCAAGAAAGCCCATAACGATCGTTTCGGATGCTTGTGATTTACTAAGTCCGCGGCTCATCAGATAAAACAATTGTTCTTCGGAGATCTTAGAGACCGTTGCCTCATGCTCAACGGTTGAAGTCGGGTTGGCAACGATGTTGGTCGGCAGTGTATCACTGCGACTCAGGTCATCCAGAATCAATGTATCGCACTCGACCTTTGATTTGGCTTTATAAGCTCCTGCCGTATGTTGGATCAAGCCGCGATAATTGACTTCCCCACCGTTACGGGCAACTGATTTGGAAATAATGGTACTTTGCGTATACGGAGCCTGGTGGATCATTTTAGCCCCTGCATCCTGTATTTGATGGATATGACTGGCAACGGCGATCGAAATCGTCATGCCTCTGGCATACTCACCGGCCAGTATACATGCGGGGTATTTCATGGTGATATGCGAACCGATATTACCGTCGACCCATTCCATGATTCCATGATCATAAACTTTGGCTCGTTTCGTAACAAGATTCAAGACATTGTTTGACCAATTCTGTACCGTTGAATAACGGCATTTACCGTTCTTAAGCACAATGATCTCAACAACAGCTGCGTGCAGCGAGTCTTTTGAATAAGTCGGTGCCGTACATCCTTCGACGTAATGTACGTCGGCTCCTTCGTCAACGATGATCAACGTACGTTCAAACTGCCCCATACTTTCCGAATTGATACGGAAATAGGACTGTAACGGTTTATCGAGTTTGACACCCGGCGGAACATAGATAAATGAACCTCCGCTCCATACCGCACTGTTGAGTGCTGCGAACTTATTGTCGCCGAAAGGAACGATCGTCGCAAAATACTTACGAAACAGTTCCGGATAATTTTTGAGTGCACTGTCGGTATCGGTAAAGATGACCCCTTTGTCTTCCACCTCCTGAAGCATATTATGATAGACCATTTCCGATTCATATTGCGTCGCAACACCGGAAAGAAATTTCTTTTCGGCATCGGGTATTCCCAAACGATCAAACGTGTTTTTGATTGATTCCGGAACGTCATCCCAGTTGTTTTGCATTTTCTCGCTCGGTTTGATGTAATAGGTATATTCAGCGAAATCAATCTGCGAAAGATCGGGTCCGAAAGAAGGCATCGGTTTTTTCAAAAATACATCGAATGAACGCAGGCGGAAATCCGTCATCCATTGCGGCTCGCCTTTGATTTTCGAAATTTCTTCAACGATCTCGCGGGTGATACCTTTCTTGGTACGATAGACACTGACATCTTCATCATGAAACCCATATTGGTATTCGTTCTGAGGCAACATTTCGTTCTGTTTGTTACTCATGTTTTTCCTCACTTTCTTCCACCAGCTGTAGGATCGCTTTCCATCCGATAGTGGCACATTTAATACGATTGGCTTGTTTCCCGACTTGATGAAAAGCAACAGCTTCCTGAAGTATGTCTTCGTCGAATTGTTTCATCTCGATCATTAAATTATATTCATCGATGATTTTTTTTGCTTCATCGATCGTTTTTCCGATTATTAATTCCGTCATGATGGATGTCGATGCAGTCGATATCGTACAGGCAACCCCGTCAAAATTGACATCGGTGACGATGCCGTTTTCGATTTTGGCTTGCACAGTGATATCATCGATACAGGAATCACTCGCCATGTGGATCGACCCATATCCTTCATCACCGGATAAGTGATGATGACGGGGATATTCATAATGATCCATGATGATCTGGCGCAGTATCATCGGATCCTTTAGCATATCAGACATAGTATCCCTTCTTTCTATAGGTAAAGGTCCACGCATTTCTCCAATGTGATCTCTGAACACACTTGAATGAAACGGTCGACTTCTTCTTTGGTATTGTAGAAATAGACACTGGAACGAATCGTTTCGGATGTTTTCAACACATCGATCAAAATCTTTGCACAATGGGTTCCGGATCGTACGGCGATCCCCTGTGAATTTAGATACATGGCTGCATCTTGGGCAAAGATACGTTCCACATTGAATGTCACGATACCGGTCGCCGCATGCGGATTATAGAGATGGATGTTAGGAAGTTGCTGAAGTTTCTCAACCATGTAATTACGCAGATCGTGTTCATATTCTTCGATGTTATCCATACCGACTTCTTCTAAATACAAGATCGCTGCTTTAAGTCCGAGCACCGCTTCGATGGCCGGTGTACCGGCTTCGAATTTGAACGGCGGATTTTTCAAAAGTATATTACCGCAAATGTCGAAACGAGCATTACTGCCGCCGCCCAACATAAACGGATCCATCTTTTCCAATAATTTGTATTTCCCAAATAAAACTCCGACACCGGTCGGTCCGACCATTTTGTGGGCTGAAAACGACAGGAAATCGATATCCCAGTCACGTACATCTGTTTTGATGTGCGGAACCGATTGTGCTCCGTCAACTGAAATAATTGCTCCATATTCATGGGCAATAGTCGCCATCTCTTTGATTGGAGCGATAAAGCCGAGGACGTTGGTGATATGCGCAACAGCGACAACTTTGACTCCCTCATGCATGGCCTTTTTGAAATTCTCGATCGTCAATTCGCCTTCTTCGGTCAGTTCGATATACTCGATCACGGCACCGGTCACTTCGGCGGTTTTAAACCAAGGTAAAATATTTGAGGCATGTTCAGCCTCACTGGAAAGAATGACATCTCCTTTTTTGAGAAATTTCTGACCGTAACCATAGGCAACTAAATTTAATGAAGCGCTGGCTCCCGAAGTAAAAACGACTTCACGTTCTTCCGATCGGATGAAACGGGCAACCGCTTTACGAGTTTGTTCGTACTCATCGCTGACTTGATAAGAAAGTTCGTAGTCACCGCGGTGAATATTGACTGACTGACTCGTATAATAGCGAACGACCGCATCAATAACAGACTGCGGTTTGAATGTTGTTGCTGCATTATCAAAATAAATCAGATTCGGTGTCGTTTTTTCAGCATTCTTGAACATTGGGAAATCATTTCGGATTTTTTTTACATCAAGCATGTGGTGATCACCTTCTCATGGATTTGGTTAATAAAATACTCACGAACACTCTCTTCTTCGATCACGGCTGCGATCGGATACAAATAACCGTAGACGATCAGTTGCATCGCCTCGTTGCGATCAAGGCCGCGTGCCTGCAGATAATAAAGTTGATCCTCGTCGATTTGGCCGATACTTTGGGCATGACTGGCTTCAACGTCATTGTTATCGATATACAGTTTAGGATAGACAGTTGCTTTTTGTTGCTCAGCCAGATTCAATACGCGTGAAACCTGATGCGTCTTTGATCGTGGAGCTAGCTTTTCAATTCGTCCGATGGCATCCAGTTTCAAATTCCCCTGATCCAACATGACGGCGTAATTTTCCATCTGACCGGTCGTATCCGAATGCACGTGACGTAACTGCAAGCTGACTTCTTTGAGGGTCGAAACGATCGCTGCACTGCGGATGTCGGCTTGCGCACCGAATCCTTCCAGAAGGACTTCACTTGTACGATGCAAAATTTCATTGTTCAAATCACCGTAGGCTAAAGTTAAATGTGCATTTTCTTTGACATGGTAGGTTTCACTCACTGTGACGATACCTTGATTCCACCAAAGTATGCTTACGTTGCTTTTGTCGCTGATTTCTACGTCAACTTCTAGATTTCCTTCACCGACCAATGTCAGAATCAGGTTTTGCGCCTGAGACACCGAACTTTTAAATAACAATCGTTGTGTTGTCTCAAGGTCGATCGATATCTGACGTAAGCTGTTAAAATCCGATTCCAGAGTCAATGTGCCGTTGGTAAGCTCATTCATGGACTTGTCCATTTTTTGGATTCACCGCACAGGTTCCAAGTGAACCGACACTTGTTCTTTTTATAATAGGTTCTTCGATTTCTTTGATCTCGACACCCAATTCTTTTTGTAACCAGTCATATCCGTCTTCATCGATCTTAGTGACCAAAGTACTGTCACCTGACATCACAATTTTTCCGTCGATCATGATATGTGAATGAGTCGGCTGGATCAATTGGTAAAAGCGATCGTAATGTGAAACGATGATCAGCCCCATCGTGTGATCCTGCGTTTGTTTTAGGATCGCATTGGCCACAATTTTAAGCGCATCCACATCAAGTCCGCTGTCGATCTCATCCAACATCGCAATCGTCGGTTTTAACAACATCATTTGAAGAATCTCGTTACGTTTTTTTTCTCCGCCCGAAAACCCTTCATTGACATAGCGATGTGCTAAATCAGACTTCATTTCTAATTCATTAACAGCTTTTTCCATCTCTTTTATAAAGGTAAACAAAGGAATCGGTTTTTCACGACGGGAATTCAATGCTGCTTTCAGAAAATCGGAGTTAGTTACACCGGCCACTTCTTGCGGGTACTGCATTCCTAAAAATAATCCGGCTTGACTGCGTTTATCGACGGTCATTGCCAAAACGTCTTGATCATCAAATAATATTTGTCCTTGTGTAACAACATAACGCGGATGACCCATGATCGCTGCCAGTAACGTTGACTTACCGTTTCCGTTAGGTCCCATGAGTGCGTGTATTTCACCGGAACGGACTTGTAAGTCCACCCCTCTTAAAATCTCTTTTCCATCTATCTCGACATGCAAATCACGAATTTCTAAAGTACTCATTTCTGCCATCCTTTCTGCTCAACTCATTTTACCAAATATATTGGCACTCTTAAAGCAAAATGATATGTGAACATTTAATGAAAACATGTCTATTATAGCATGAAAGACTCCCTTTGAAGTGTTTGAGCCCCTGCTTCGGTTGCAAATGACATATAAATCACCTATAATTAGAAAGATTCAATCAGGAGGTTTCACATGGTAGAAACGCTTAAAAAACAATGGTTTGTGGTATTAATTGCCTTATTATTGGTTCTTACTGTATTTTACTTTGTTTATGATCAAAACAAAGACAAATTGCCGGGCAAGACAGCCGGAGGTAAAGACGTCGTCTTCACAGTCGACAGCACTAATGTTACAGCAGATGAATTATATACAAAATTATACGATTCAATGGGTGTCTCGGCTGTATACACTTATTTTGAAAGAGCCGTTGTCGATGCTTCTGTTAAAACAACAGCAGATTTAAAATCGGAAGCAAAATTGAAAGCCGACGCAATCGTCAAGAATTTCTCTGATTACTACGGTGCTGATAAATATGAGTCCTATTTATTGTCTGCCGTAAAAGGTGTCGGATATACTACGATTGCAGAACTTGACACTTACTTCCTGCACGTTTTAAAATTACAACAACTGACAAAAGCATATTTAAATGAAAATATGGATAAGTACTTCACAACTTTCCAAGCGGCCAAATCACCGCGTATCGTCAGTCATATTTTGATTGCGATGGATGACCCTGCCAATCCTACGGCTGAAGAACAAGCACGTTTAGCGACTGTAAAAACAGCGTTGGCCGGTGGGATGGATTTTGCGACGGCTGCTAAAACTTATTCGGAAGATTCCGTATCGGCAGCTGTTAACGGATCGATTGGTTATGTTGATAAGGATTCTTCACTGGATGCAACATTCCTTGCGACTTCATTGGCACTTAAGAGTGGCGAGACCAGCGGTTGGATCGTGTCTACGTATGGTTATCATTTGATTCAGGTTACAAGTACAGCGTTAGAGGATCTGAAGGCTGAGCAAGGGTTCTATGATGCTTTAGCTACAAATGATACAACGATCACTTCCACTGTTGTTTGGAATCAGGCGAAAACATTGAATGTTAAATTCAGTGACGATGCCACAAAAACTGCCCTGTTAAAATACATGGGCATTACGGAATAGGAAGGTAAACAACATGAAAAAATTATTTCCGATTCTGTTGGTACTGGTTCTGTTGGTCGGTTGCAGCGATGCTACCGCTAAAGTATCCGGTTCAAGCACATCGTTGATTACAATGGATGGAGCAAAAGTTACAAAAGGTCAGATCTATAGCATTATGGCCAATCAAGATCCGACTGCTACTGTCTTGCAGATGGCTACGAAAATTGTTCTTAATAAGGAAATCGGACTTACCGATGAAGTAAAAAAATTAGCTGACGCACAGTTAGCTACCATCAAGACTTCGTTAGGCGATTCTCTTCAGACTTACTTGGATTATTACGGTTATGCTGATGTTCAAGCCTTGTATGATGAAAATATCGTTCCCGGTATACAACAGGAATTATTGGTCAAAAAACATGTGACCGAAAACTTCGATACATTTGCGGTTACTTATTTCCCACGTAAAGCACGGATCATCGAAACGACAACCGAAGCCCTCGCTACAGCAGCGATCGCTGAAATCAAAGCCGGTGCCGATTTCGGTGCCGTTGCGAAGAAATATTCTTCGACGACCTATACCGGCGCTGAACAGATCGTATACAGCGCAACCAGTCTTGCGGCTGATGTGTTGACATTCGTTAAGTCAACAACGGTTCCAACCTTGTCACCGACAGCCATCGCCGATACGACGACCGGTAAATTCTATGTGGTTCAGGTCACCGTTGCCGATCCTGCGAAATTCAAAGATGAGATCATTTCAACCTTTGCTACTGAAGATACCTTCGTTTCATTAACGTTGGCAACTTACTTCAAATCAGGCAAATTCAAAATCTACGATAAATCGATATATGACTTATTTTCGACTAACTATTCTTCCTACATGATCCAAGTTAAGTAATTATTTATATCACCGTGAGAAATCACGGTTTTTCTATGCTAAAATAAGATTATCGAGGTGATAAAATGTGTATTTTTTGTAAAATAGTAAGTCATGAAATTTCTTCCCACATCATTTATGAAGACGATGCAGTGATGGCAATCTTGGACATCAGTCAGGTCACAAAAGGTCATACATTGGTTCTAAGTAAGAAACATTATGATGACTATATGGATTGCCCGGTCGAGACACTGGGCAAGATCATGAATGTGTCACAGATCGTTACCCAGCGTATCAATGACCGATTGCATCCGCGCGGATTTAATCTGTTGTCCAATTTAGGAGCCGTCGCCGGTCAAAGTGTCGATCATGTGCATTTCCACATAATTCCGCGCTATGACGAAAATGATGAGTTGACGATTGCTTTCCATCCTTCTAACAAGACGGAACAAATGGAAGCTACCGCAAAGATTTTAAAAGAAAAGTAAGCCCTACACATGTCAACGGCTTCCGTTTTGAGGTGCAAAACATAAAACCACCTATAAAACAGCATTAATATTCACAAGAATTAATGCTGTTTTTTATCGGCTATTTTGTAGATGTTGTTGGCAAAATTCGAGCATAAAAAACCACCTTTTCTAAAGGTGGAATTAAATAGTTAATGAATAATATCTAAAAAGTGCGATTATATTATTAGATTGGGTTAACTAATTGTATACTCCTACATTCGTTTATTCCATGTCAATCATGATGTTATAAAAAGTAATATCTCATACCCGACACCACCTAAAAATATTATAGGCAACATCGCCAGTAGAGAGGATATTCGTTCCTTATTAGAACGTTCTAAAACCATAACTAGAATAAATCCAATAATGATTTTAAATATACCAGATGACAACATATGGCTATAATCCTGCCAATGTAAAAGAATAAATAATCCCTCTGTAATGAATACTCCTCCAATTAATGCACTTCCGAATCTATGTTTCCAAGTTCTATCCATACTCCATAAAAAACCTGATACCCCAAAAATAATACCACCAACAATTGCTACCACAACCCAAACTAATATATAGAACATAGAGTGAGGAACATTTTGTACTAACATAGAATAACCATAATACCCTAGCACAGTACTAAAAAGGGTTATTATACCTAATGCTACCGCTTTTACCTTCGTCGAGGCAAGTGCCGCTACAAAGAATACTGGTATAAGCCAAACTGTTCCAGAGTTAGAAAGCCAATTCCAATCTGCTGGAAGGACACCTTGACCCAATACTGTAGTCACACCTACTGTAGTTCCAATAATAATTGAAATTAATATACTTCTCCATAGTTTCATAGTTTTTAAATTATGTAATAGATTATTCAATGCTTTTCCCTCCAAATTGTAATTTAGTATTTTATTCTACGTACACAATATCATAATAAAATCATTGTTGTAAAGAGTTTATTGAATGGAATAAAGTTATTCCATACTAAATACTAATGGTAAAAATAATGTAAATATAGTTGTATATTACTACTGAAATGCTACTAAATCCAGTGTTATCAGCAAAAAATCACTTGTGATTTCTATGTGAATTCATAAGTGATTTTTATAATGATTTATTTGTTTTGCACCTCAAAACGGAAGCTGTTGTACACATGTGAGGCTTACTTTTTTGTGAGATAAGAAGGTTTATAGAAACTGCGATTCTCAAGCGAGAAAATTCGAGGTGTGAAGTTTCCCGGTTCGATCGGCAATAATGCTTTATCGAACATGTTCATTCGCGCATCAATGTTATCGATGTAATTGAGGATCTCCGCTTCCATGATCATCGGCAGGATCGGTGATCCATATTCATATTCGCCGTGATGGGATAAAATCAGATGTTTCAACAACGTTACTTGTTCTGTCTCCGCACAGCCTAATTTTGAGGCCGTCTCGTTGACTTTACTCTGCATGATAGAGATATGACCGATCAGTTTACCTTCAAGCGTGTACTCGGTCAGAATCGGCCCTGAGAGCTCGATCATCTTTCCCAGATCATGAAGCAGGACGCCTGCTACCAGCAGATCACGGTTGAGTAACGGATACAACTTACACATACACTCAGCCAAGTCGATCATTCCGATCATATGGGTAGCGAGTCCACCTACAAAATCATGATGGTTTCGGGCTGCAGCCGGATAAGTATACAAACGATCGGCAAATTCAAGCATGATCGCTTGACATACTTCACGAATGATCGGATCATCCAGTGATGCGGTCGCTTCTTCAATGCGTTTCTTCATATATTCATTGGTTAAATTGGTACTGCTGATATATTCAGCCGGATCGAATTCCGTTTGAATCAACGGAGATACCGAGTATAGTCTGAGTTGCAGAGCATTCCTGTAACGCAGTACTTCGGCTGAAACATGAATCACTTTACCGACTTCCATCACTGAAAGTTGGTCGTCCTTCACATCCCACATCTTGGCTTCGATGATGCCTGTTTGGTCTTGTAATTGAAGCGATACATAAGGTGCACCTGAGGTAGTAACACCGCGGGTCATCTGGGTAATCAATGCACTTGTGGAGATCTTTTCTCCTTCGCGAAATTCGCTGACTGTCATTCTATTCATCTTTCCACTCCATTTCATTTAGTACAAGGTAGATATCTTCCGATTGATAACCTTGCGTACTTAAATAGCGATACACCGAGTTTCGGAGACGACTGCCTTCCAATTTGTTTTCATAACGTCTGCGGGCTTTTGAAGCTGCTTTGCGCAGTCGTTCAAGCTCTTGTTTTTCATCATCGACAAAACTTAAACTCTCCATGACAACATCGACGATATCTTTTTCGAATCCCTGTGCCAATAATCGTTGAGCCATCTGCTGACGTTTAAATTTCAGTGATTTGTCTTTGATCGTCGGTTGTATCTTCTCAGCCCAACGAAGAGCGATATTGATTTCATGTTCATCTCCGTCATCACGCATGGCTTTATCGATCATTTCGAAAGGAATCCCTTTCTGCAACAGTGAACGAACGATTTTGTTTCGACCCTGCAATAAACTTCGTAAATTCATGACGGCTGAATTGACATAACGAACATCGTCTACATAACCGCGCTTCTCAAGCATTTCAATAAGTTCATTGACTTGTTTGATCGGCAATTCAGTTTCTTGTGTGAGATAGTCATACATTTCGCGACGCGTCCGGTCTTTGAGAGTCAATTTGCGGATACAGCTCTGATAAGCCTTGACTACTTTTTCGTCCATCATGAGTTCTTGAACAATTTTATCAGTGATCACTTTATTTCGCCTCAATCCTTTTTTAACGAACATGTCAGTACTTACATTGCATTTGATCGTTTCGTTTCGGCCGACCAACGTACATTCGACTGCTTCATTTTTATATCGAATATTAGTAAGTGTATATGAATTATGATAATGAGTGATGGCTGCGTTATATGCCTCCATGATCGAACGATAGAAGACACGGCTGTCATACTCTGCTACGTGACTCTTTGATTGATTGCGTATCTCTTGCTTCTCTGATTCGCTCAGTAACAGATAATCCTGTAGTTTTTCAGCGAATTGTTGCGGTGTTCTGAAATAGAATCCTGTTTTCCCTTCAATGATGAGTTCGGTAAGAACTTCATCCGGTCGCGCAAACACCGGCAGTTCACTGGCAAGTGCCTCAATGAACGTCATACCCTGAGTTTCGGTCAGTGACGCAGAAACAAACGCATTGGCTGCATGATAGTACGACGGAACTTCATCGGAAGGTTTCTTTCCGGCAAACAGTACGATCCCATTCAAGTTCAAGCGTTCGACTTGTTCTTTAAGTGAATCTTCTTCGGGACCTCCGCCAACGATCAGCAACTTGCACGGATTAACTGTTTGATCGATCAAACTGATTCCGTCAATGACGAAGTCGATACTTTTTTCTTTGGCGATTCGTCCGAGATAAACCACCAGACAATCATGTTCATTGATTCCGAATTCAGTGCGGATCGATCGGATTTTTTCAGGTGATGTTTGAGCTCGATCGAATTTTTCAAGATCAAGTCCGGTCGGGATCACAAAAATATCTTTCTTGATCCCGTAGCGATAGAGCATTTCTTTCGTCTTGAACGACGGTGCGATCAATTCGGTACAACTGCTTCCATAGAGTTTACTGAGTCTGGATACCCCTTTTTTAGCGACATTTTCGACTGTTTTCAAGTTGAAGAAATTCACATAATGGGTATAGTCTTCGTAGGTTGTGTGATAGGTCGAAACGACCGGGATCTGAAGCATACGGCCAATGATGCGGCCGAAGATCCCAACTCCGAATTCGGTATGGACATGGATCACTTCCAGATTCATCGCTTTGATGTCCGAATAAGCAGCGAAATGGATCGGACTTGTCAGCACATAACCGTAAAGTGATTTGATTTCGATTCCCGGTAACCGCAATACGTTATTCTCAAAACTGCTGTGTAATAGTGCAGGATGATTGGTTATGACAAATACGACATGACCGTTCTTTTCCAATTCTCTTTGTAATGTAACGATCGACGATACAACACCGTTGATGTCCGGTAGATATGTATCGCTGAATAACCCTATTCGCATGCGAATTCCCCCTTTACTCCTGAATAATCGGCAATGTCATGACTTCTTCGTAAACATGCTTCAATTGCTGTCCAACCTCAGGAATGCTTCTCTCTTTGGCTGTTAAATAACCCTCTTCAATTGTTGAAGGAAGTTTATGTGTAATACATCCTTTCAACAGTTTCACAAATTCATCGATATCATTTCCCTTGTAACAATTGACTCCGTCTTTCATCCAAGGATCAAATGCCCCGATATTCCGAATGACCGCTTGGCATTTTCCTGCCAGTGCTTCCAAAACAACGATTCCTTCCGTTTCTTCAAATGTCGGAAAGAAAAACACATCACTGTTGGCGTAAGCACCTTCAAGGATCGGACCTTTGACATAGCCCGGTAAAATGACATTGGTCGGATGATCTGCGATCGCGTCACGTACTATTTTAGGGATCGATAACAGCGGTGTATATCCGAACCAGATGAATTTATATTCAGGCAGGCGCTTAGCGACTTCCATGAAGTCCAGGATGCCTTTACGCTCAAAGTAGAGTCCGACGGAGAGAACGACTTTATCGGTTGGCTGTAAACTAAAGTACTTCCGAAACGCTTTGACTTTTTCTGCATCATAATCGAATCGATTTAAATCGATCCCGTTTGAGATATCCGTGATCGGCACTTCGATACCGTAGCCTTCCAGCAGCATTTTTGAATATGGAGTCGGAGTGATGATGTGATCGGCGCTTGAATAAAGACTGATCAGGATCTTCTTTACGATCGGTGCGATCTGGTTGGACAACACAAAAGAATTTCGAAAATCTTCCTCGGTGGAATGCGCATGGAAAATAACATGTTTTCCGTCACGCCGTGCTTTAGCCACCATTGATTGACTGGTAACTCCCCATGTATTGATATGCAAGATATCATAATCATCTTTCGGATCCGTCGTGTAATCAATACCGGCGTTTTCCAATGCTGATTTTTGGTGTTTGAATGCACGCCCGATTCCGGATGTCTGAATCAATTTTTCACCTTCAAAATAAAGTAATATTTTCATAGATGTCAATTACGTCCTTTCACAGGTTTCGTTACTTGTAATTATATCATACCGCTTACATGTCATAAACAGTTTAAAAGAAAAGACCGAGTTTCCCCGGTCTTATTTTCTATTTAGACAACTTAACCAGACGAGTATAACGTCTTTGAGCATCATCAGCTGTTTTCTGCAGTAATTCTTCCGAATGTTTCGGATTAACACTGGCCAACTGATTGAAACGTGTTTCATTCATAATGAAGTCACGGAACTTAGTGAAATCAGGCTCTTTCGAATCGATGATCAACGGTTGTTCCAGTTCAGGGTTGAAACGGTACAGGGTTGTATAACCGCATTCAACTGCTTTTTTCTGAATAACTTGATGATTCGACAATCCACCCTTGATACCATGTTCGATACAAGGTGAATAAGCCAAAATCAGTGAAGGACCATTATAAGCTTCGGCTTCTTTCAAGGCTTTGATCGTTTGCATACGATTCGCACCCATCGAAATGGAAGCTACATAGACATGACCGTAAGCCATGGCAATCTGGCCCATGTCTTTCTTGGCAGTCGGTTTTCCGCCGGCTGCGAACTTAGCGATGGAAGCTGCTTGCGATGATTTCGATGACTGACCGCCGGTATTGGAATATACTTCAGTATCCAAGACCAAAATATTGACATTCAAGTTGTTGGCGATGACATGATCCAATCCGCCGTAACCGATATCATAAGCCCATCCGTCGCCGCCGACGATCCATACAGAATTACTCACAAGATCGCGTTCATAATCCAACAATGCTTTCGCTTTAATGCTTGAAGTAGCTTTCAGGGCTGTGATCAATTCTTTGACGATCGTGTTTTCTTCGACACGGTTGCCTTTGACAGCGATGTATTTCTCAAAAATCTCTTTCAGTGAAGGTTCGACTTCATTCATGGATTCTTCCATGATTTCAACGATTCTCTTTGCTTTGAAATCTTGAGCAACTTTCATACCATACCCATACTCGGCATTGTCTTCAAACAAACTGTTGCCCCAAGCAACGCCTTGACCGTTTTTGTCGGTGACAAACGGTGTTGACGGTACGGAACCGCAATAGATGGATGAACATCCGGTCGCATTCGCAACAAGCATGTCTTTACCGAATAATTGAGAAACTAAACGATAATAAGGTGTTTCACCGCAACCGGCGCAAGCACCGGAAACTTCGAAGTAAGGCATCAAGAATTGTGATCCCTTGATCGAATCGGTTGGGAAGAATTGTGATTTATACGTTGTTTGTTTGTAGATATAGTCAGCCAACGGAGCTTCAAACATACGTTCATTGACATCTTCCATGGTAAGAGCTTTTTTACCGCCTTTACCCGGACACTCAACAGCACACAAACTGCAACCGACACAACTGTCAGGAGCAACTTGAACACGGAACTTCAAGTCTGTGACTTTCGGTCCCATCGCTTGAATCGTATCGAATTCGATCGGAGCATTCTTAATTTCATTTTCATCCAACAAGAAAGTACGGATCGTTGCATGAGGACATACAAACGAACAGAATCCGCATTGGATACAGTTTTCCGGATGCCACATCGGTACTTGAGTCGCAATCGCACGTTTCTCTTCAAACGCTACGTTGTTGCGCATCGAACCGTCAAGCAGACCGTGTTTCGTGAATGCACTGACCGGTAAGTCATAACCTTCTAAAGCATTGATTACCGAGACATGTTCATCGAAATATTCATCACCGGTAGATCTGAGTGTACGTGTGACCGTCAAGTCGATCCACTTCGGATCAACTGCGATTTCAACTAAACCCTCTTTTCCTTTATCGATGGCTTTGTAGTTTAACTGAACAACTTCATCGCCCTTTTTACCGTATGATTTCTTAGCAGCTTCTTTCATGAACTTGATGGCGGATTCATAAGGAAGGATCGCCGGATTCAAGGCAAAGAAGGATGACTGAAGAATCGTATTCGTACGACGTCCCATACCGATTTCTTCACCGATCTTGGTTGCGTCGATAACAAAGAATTTCGCTTTTTTCTTAGCAAGTTGTTTCATTACGCGATTCGGCAAATGTTTTTCGATCGTAGCCGGATCAAATGTTGTATTTAACAGGAAGGTTCCACCCTTTTTTAGATTGCGAAGCATGTCATAACGTACCAGATAAGAATCCAGTGAACAAGAGATGAAGTCGGCATTCTGAATGTAGTAGGTCGAACGGATCGGTGTATGACCGAAACGCAAGTGGGAACGTGTAGCTCCGCCGGCTTTCTTCGAGTCATAAGCGAAATAAGCTTGTGAATAAAGATCTGTATGATCACCGATGATTTTAATGGAGTTCTTATTCGCACTGACTGTTCCATCCGAACCTAATCCGTAGAACAGGCAAGAGGTATAATCATGTTCGACTTCGAATTCTTCATCGACTTTCAGCGAAAGATGCGTCACATCATCATTGATACTGATGGTGAATCCGTCAAACGGATTGTCCGAATTCAAATGATCGTAAACAGCTTTGATATCCTGCGGCTGTGTGTCTTTGCTGGAAAGACCGTAGCGTCCGCCGATAATCGATTTGATCTTGTTATAACCGGCTAATACCGCATAGACATCCAAGAATAACGGTTCATGATTTCCCAGTTCTTTTGTTCTGTCCAAGACTGCAACTTTTGTAACGCTTGCAGGAATTACAGCTTTCAAATATTCAGCTGAGAACGGACGATACAGATGGACTTTGATCATTCCGACTTTTTCGCCCTTCTTATTTAAAGCATCGATGACTTCGGAAGCAGTTTCTGTAACTGAACCCATCGCAATGATGATGCGATCGGCATCAGGTGCGCCATAATAAACAAAAGGTGCATACTTGCGTCCGGTCATTTCACTGATTTTTTTCATATATTCAACAACGATCGGAAGTACATTATCGTAATGTGAGTTTTGCGCTTCACGACCCTGGAAATAAATATCATCATTTTCCGCACCGCCGCGGGTGACCGGATTGGTATGCGGATTCAAGGCACGTGCACGGAAAGCTTCCAGTGCATCCTTATCAATTAATTTTCCTAATGCTTCGGTATCGATAACTTCGATTTTTTGAATTTCATGTGATGTTCTGAAACCGTCAAAGAAATGCATGACAGGTACAGATGCTTTGATAGCGGTAAGATGAGCAACACCGGCAAGATCCATCGCTTCCTGAACGGAATGTGATGCGATCATCGGAAGTCCGGTTTGACGAACTGCATAGATATCTTGATGATCACCGAAAATTGACAATGAACGAGTCGCTAATGAACGGGCTGTAACATGTAATACGCCCGGAATCAGTTCTCCGACCCACTTGTAGATATTCGGAATCATCAAAAGTAAACCTTGTGATGCTGTAAATGTCGAAGCAAGTGTTCCGCCTTGCAAAGCACCGTGAACGGCCCCGGCAGCTCCGGCTTCGGATTGCATTTCAACTACTTTAACGACGGAGCCGAAAATGTTGCGGCGACCTTGTGATGCCCAAGCATCGACCAATTCGGCCATTGTTGATGAGGGGGTAATCGGATAAATTCCGGCTACTTCCGTAAAGGCGTAGGCAACATGAGCGGTAGCTGTATTACCATCCATAGTCATAAATTTCTTAGCCATTTTAGTCCTCCTATTTTTGTATTTAACCTTATATATTATAATACTCTTTGCATGTTTTTGCACCCCCTTTTTGGCAATCCTTTCACAAATGGAATGAGAAAACGTTCACATTATTGATTCTCAGGCTCGTAATTCGAACTTTCTTGGTTAAACCGTTAAATTGCGAAAATTACGAGAATAATTATGATTTACGTATAAATTGAAATAACACAGCAACGTTGAGACTGATTTGTTTAAAATCTAATCGTTGATCAGTTCGTTTCTTTTGTTGAATACGCTGGATCGATAATGAATACTTTTGTATATATATTAATTACATTTTTCGAAAATAAGTGCTGTTACAAAAAGAAAACAGCGATTCACCTATTTTAGTAAAAGCTGTTTTTTAATTGGGTAGGTAATGTTCGAAAATAATTACTTCAAATTGATTTTTGACTAAGTCTTCTTCCGCTTGCGAAGCCAACGGCCATCCGAATCCAAAGACCTTTAAGATTCGATTCAATCGATAACTTAGATTGAGCTGATCATAGCGTATACTGATATAATCAGGCCTGCTCAAAAAATTGAACATGCAATTTCGCAACATGAACCGCAACCAGTATTGTTTATTTGTATCATCCTTATAAGAATACGTCAATTGTCCGCGCAGGACTTTTGGATAATGAGATTTTAGTTCATAAAGAATCAGCGGATCAAACGAACAAAGCACAAATTTACCGTTATATTCCTCTGTTAGTTTCATTACTTGTTTAACGGTTTCTGTGCGACGTTGGGTCGTTTTGATTTCGATGATCAGGACTGTCTGTCCGTTTACCTGTGTCAACACATCGATAAAACGCGGAATGAGTTGATCTGTTTCGGATAGTCGCAATGATTTCACTTCATCATAGTTCATTTCTTCCAAATTACGATCGATACCGCAAAGCCGCTTTAATGAGTCATCGTGAAAGACCATGACAACTCCGTCTTTTGTGCTCTGCAAATCTAATTCGATTCCGTAATGATGATCGATTGCGTTCTGAAAAGCAGTGAAACTGTTCTCCGGGATCGTTTGATCAACACGATAAAGTCCCCGATGGGCATAATGTCCGGCTAACCAATCAACTTTACGGATACGCTCACTTGGCGCATAGATCAAAAAAATAAACACAAATATGATAAAAATGATTAAGAATAATATTTCCATATTTATGCCGGTTTGCGCAAGTAGGCGAGCACAAGTTTACCGGTCGCTTCAAGAGCATCCAAATGAGTGCGTTCCATTCCGTGACTCGCGCTTACACCGGGACCGATCAGAGCTCCGCGGATATTGTTTCCGCCTTTGAGTGCTGCTCCTACATCCGAGCCATAAAACGGGTAGATATCGATCGCATGGCGAATCGAATTTTTCTTCGCCAGATCAACTAAATGATTTGTCATATCGTAATCATACGGTCCGCCTGAATCTTTGGCACAAATGGATACATCCTGTTCGGTGCAACTTAGATCCAGTCCGATGCATCCCATATCGACAGCCAGTAATTCTTGGATATCAGGACTGATCCATGAACATCCGTGACCTGTTTCTTCGTAGGTGGTGATGATGAATTCTGCATCGAAATAAGGCTGTTCTTTATTATCCGCCAATTCTTTGAGTACGCCGTACAAGACTCCGACGGATGCCTTATCATCCAGAAAACGAGATTTTAAAAACCCACCCTCTGTCAGTATGGTTTTTGGATCGATCGCGATAAAATCTCCGTTGGCGATTCCCAATTTCATTGTGTCTTCTTTCGAATAGACGATTTCATCCAATCGAATCTCCATGGTATCCATATTACGCGGTGCACTGTCGCTATCTTTATATACATGGACAGCCGGTGAATTCGATAAGATCGTCGCGCTGTATTGTTTTCCCGAACGGGTAATGACTGTGCAATATTCTGCATCCAAAGTTGAAAGGATCGGACCGCCGATAGTTGTAAATACCAACTGGCCGTTACCTTTGATCGAACGAACCATCAACCCAAGTGTGTCGGTATGTGCGCAACAAGCAATCTTCTTGGAATCATGCATTCCTTTTAAATGAATGTGCAGATTCCCTTTTCGTGTGATACTTGTGGTATATCCCATTTTCTCGGCTTCTTCTTTCAAAAAGAGAATCGCCTGTTTTGTATATCCGGTCGGACTGGGAATCGACAATAATTGTTGAAGTAAGCGAACCGTATAACTGTCTTTATTCATATATTTCTCCTTCACTGAGTATGATCGCAGCTTCTGACTTATCTGTCTCACGCAACAGTACTTTTACGGATTCTTCATGTGACGTCGGAACATTTTTCCCGACCACGTCAGCACGAATCGGTAATTCCCGATGACCGCGGTCGACTAATACCGCCAGTTGGATCGACTGTGGGCGACCGTAAGACATGATTCCATCCATGGCAGCCCTGACCGTACGTCCTTTAAATAAAACATCATCTACCAGAATAACGATCTTTCCGTTCAGATCGATCGGCATATCAGGTTTCACTAATCCGGTTCTGTCCAAATCATCACGCCAATACCGAATATCAAACCCTACGCAAGGAACGATTGCATTCTCAAACATCATGATGTTTTCTGCGATTCGGGCAGCAAGAAATTCTCCTCTTGTCTTGATACCGACCAACACGATCCCTTCAACCCCTTTATTTCGTTCGATGATCTCGTGCGTCATTCGCACCAAGGATCGTTTTATACTGTTTTCATCCATGATTTCTTTCATAATTTCACCTCTGTGACTTTATTATAACGAAATCACTCACTTAAGTCATTCATTATTACAGACCTAATTAACTTACTTAATATCGGTTGAAAATCGAGTGGGTGTATGATATTATAAGTAAGCCGTATTGGTTTTGAATTGTGAGTTAAGTGCTAAATCTTTCACCTTTCCACACTATGAACCTCGTGGTTCAAAATCTGTCCGTGCATTACATACAGTTCACTAGGGGTATAGTTCAATGGTAGAGCAGCGGTCTCCAAAACCGTAGATGTGGGTTCAACTCCTACTACCCCTGCCAACCAATCAAGTAAGGCCGATTAGGCCTTTTCTTTATCATTTATTATCCATCTATTGATCGATTACCTATAAATACCGCCATATACAAAAGTGTCCAGGCTTTACTATTATTGTATTTTTATCGTTGTTGTTGAATCAAAGCAGATATGTCCGATTCCACAAATATTGCAAGAAAGGCGGATCAACAAAGTGAGTGTTACTATCCGAGAAGCTACGTTTACCGATGCAGAACTTTTAGCTCAGACCAGAGTAGCATTCATTATCGATGACATGCGAAATGAGAACGATATGATTCTCACTGACTCAGACAAAACAACTCTTTTGGATCGAAACCGCGAATATTTCAATCAAACATTATCCGACAACACATTTATGGCTTTCCTTGCTTTTGATGAATCAGAATTAGTTGCCACGAGCGGCTTGAGTTTTTATCAGGTTGCGCCGGCATATGATTGCCCAGATGGGAAAATAGCTATTATTCTGAATATCTATACAGTTTCATCACACCGCAAATTAGGTATTTCAACTAAGTTGGTTGCGTTGACATTGAAGCGAGCTCAAGAATTAGGTTATCGAAAGATCAAACTCAATGCCAGCCATATGGGAAGATCTCTTTACGAAAAATTCGGATTTATCAGTGAACCTGACGAAATGGTCTTTTATTCGAAATAGAAAATTATTCGTTGAACCAGATCGATGGATACACAAATAAACGAGTTACCTGATTACAGCGATTCTTGAATATTCATGATTGATTATCAAGTACCAACATCGGAGATCTTGATAATTTCAAGCTTTTTCAAGCCCCATCTCGATTTCTTTTCGCTCTGTGATATCTTCAATGGTTAGAAGGATGATGCAATCTTTACCCGGTGCTTGATTGATCTGACGAGCATTCGGAAGCATGATCCGACGGCCGATCGTCGCGAAGTCATGTTCGACTTCATTGTTATCGAATGTTGTTTGATGCGGTAGAACCGTTTCAAGCAACTCCCGTAATTTAGGAATATATTGATAATACTCTTTGAATATTCTTGTGATTCTTTTTGGTATTTCCCCATTTATTCTTCACTGCTTTTCGTTACCGATGCGTAAGCACTCATTAACATAAGCAGATCAGTAACAAAAAACAGTATTCGATGATTCTGCCTGAATACTTCTCTTGACATATTATTTATAATATCGAAAGGACTATTTATAATGTTCAATTCATTGACGGCGAGTTTAAATGAAATATCATCCATTGCCGTTCGATTGTAAAGTAGTTTCTGCTTTGATTCGTGTCAAATAGGTTTATTCTTCTAAATATCGGTATTTTCGGTATAAACAGATGAATAAACGGATAGTCATTTGTGTTTATCGGTAAATCTTTGGACTGCCATTTATAAATCAGAATGCGGTTTTATTATATGAGTTAATTTAAGATTTTCAGTCTAGATCAACAGACCTTTCACGAAATCATAATAACCTTCGATACTCCCAATTTGTTTATGAAATATTTGTGATTTTCAAGTTCCTGATTTCAACTTTAAAAAGTACTCCGCTATCATAATAACGAACATCAAATGAGAAGTGACGTTTCGTTTCATTTGGTAGTGAAACACTCAGTGGGTAAGTAGCTACTACCGTACCTGCTACCTTATATGTTAATTGATTGTCTTTGATTATGATCGTGTGTTTAACAAATTCAGATTCATTGATTCCTGCAAGCTTTCCTTCTGCATCCAATTTAAAATCACCGTTGAGTTTATAGACCGTTCCTTTGATTCCACCGGATTCCCAACCATAGAATCCTTGAACTCCGATCAAGGGTTCTGAATTATCGATGGTCATAAAGCCACCGATTCTTTTCGTGATCGCAGGAGCCCAAAAGAAACCCGGACCTACATAACCCAAATGAGTCGACGCGGTTCCCCGTAATTCAAATTCAACTTGGATATTATTGATTGGAAATTCTTTCACTGTCTCGATGAAATCTTCGGTGTAGGTATTATTTCCTGTTTCTTCATAATAAAGTGTATTATTTTTGATCGACCACGGAGAATCTCCTGTTTCAGATACAGGAACCGCACTACCTGTACCGTTTCTCATCTTCACTTCTGTCCAGTCACTTCCGACGGTTGTAGAATCGGATCGAGTAAACGTATCCTCCAGTAATAAATTCGGATCTTTATTGGTTTCTTCTTGCGGCGTATCATCGTTTTTTTTGACAGACGAACAAGCGGTAATCATAAGAACGGTAATAAGCATGATTGTCATCCTCTTCAGTGATTTCATTTTGATTTCCTCCGTATCATAATGATCAAATATCAAGAAACAATGGTTAGTAATCAAACATCTCCTTAGAAAAGTGTAACAAACAACTATCGACAATTCAAGATGAAAATAAATGTGGATATTGAGAAGATATTTCATTCTTAATTCGATAAAAAAAGCGCATCAGTCGGACTGATACGCTTGTATAGTTGATCTATAAATTATTTTTTCAACGTCGCTTTGACTAATTCCAATACTTCATCGGAAGTACCCTTGTTTAAAGCTTCAGCCGCCATAACTTTCATTTCAGCATAGCTGAGTGAACGGATCATTTTGCGAGTCTGAAGAATACTGGAAGCTGACATTGAGAATTCATCTAAACCTAAGCCTAACAATAAAGGAGCAGCAAGTTCGTCGCCGGCCATCTCTCCGCACATACCGCACCATTTGCCTTCTTTATGGGCACCGTCAATGGTCAATTTGATCAAGCGAAGAATAGAAGGGTTCAACGGTTGATAGAGATAGGAAACTTTTTCCGACATACGATCGGCAGCCATTGAATATTGAATCAAATCATTCGTACCGATACTGAAAAAATCAGCTTCTTTTGCGAACTGATCAGCTAAGATCGCGGAAGCCGGGATCTCAACCATCATTCCGATTTGGATATCAGCAGCGACTTTCACGCCTTCTTTTTTTAAATTAGCTTTCTCATCCATGGTGATGGCTTTGGCATCTCTGAATTCATCAAGCGTCGCAATCATCGGGAACATGATACAAAGTTTACCAAAGACGCTCGCACGAAGCAAAGCACGTAATTGGGTACGGAAGATATCGGTACGGTCCAAGCAAAGTCGAATCGCACGATAACCCAAAAATGGGTTCATTTCTTCGGGAATCGGAAGATACGGGAGTTTCTTATCACCGCCGATATCAAGTGTACGTACAACGACCGGACGGTTGCCCATCTTCTCGAGTACTTTCTTATAAGCGACAAACTGTTCTTCTTCAGTCGGTAATTCTTGGGCATCCATGTATAAGAATTCGGTACGATAAAGACCTACGCCTTCACCTCCGTTATTAAGTACACTGTCTACATCATTCGGAGTACCGATATTTCCGACAAGCTCAACATGATGACCATCAGTCGAAACACTGTCAGCATCTTTCAAGATTTTCAGACTGGCTTTCAATTCCGAGAAATTATTGGCTTTGATTTGGTAATGTTTGATTTCAGCTTCGGATGGATTAACGATAACAACTCCCTCCAAAGCATCAAGAACGATCATATCACCATGGTTGACACTGTCTAATAAGCCATTGATACCGACGACTGCCGGAATTTCTAAGCTTCTGGCCATGATAGCACTGTGTGAAGTACGTCCGCCGACGGCAGTCGCAAATCCTTTGGTGAACTGTTTATTTAATTGAGCGGTATCGGAAGGTGTCAAATCGTTTGAAACGATAATCGTCTCTTCGTTGATCAAGCTCAGATCAGGAATCACTTTATTTAAAAGATGGCATTTGATACGGAAAGAAACATCTTTGATATCCGCTGCACGTTCGCGAAAATAAGCATCTTCCATCGATTCGAACATGTTGATAAACATGTTTCCAACTTCGTTGGCTGCGTAATCTGCGTTCACTTTCTCATTTTTGATCATATCTTCCATTTGACCCGTAAATTCCGGATCACTGGTGACCATCAAATGAGCATCGAAGATCGCCAGATCTTCTTCGGATAATCTTCCGACTGCTTTCTTCTGAATCATTTTAATATCTTTTTGAGTTTTTTCAATAGCTGCTTTGAATCGAACTAATTCAACTTCAGGATCCGCTTCTTTACGGGTAATCTCCAAGACAGGTTGTTCGAGTTTGTATGCTTTTGCTATAACTACGCCTGATGATGCCGCTATTCCTTTTAACATTGTGTTCTCCTATTTTCTCTTTCTTTCGATTAGATTGATGACATCCTGAATCGTATGCAGGTCCATGAGTTCGTCATCGTCAAATACGATATCCAACTTCTCTTCGGTTGCCAGTATCACTTCCACAAGATCCAGAGAATCAAGTCCCAGTTCTTTCATGGTTGCTTCGGGAACGATTTTATCGGTGTATCGGATTTTTTCAGTAATCAGCGTCCGTAATAAGTCTAGTGTTTCCATACGCACCTCCCATTGATTATGATACCATTTTTCACTCGTGTAAACAACGGATAAATTTGTCCATTGATTGTTGTTTCAGTCGATAATAAGTGGTTTTACCATAGAATTCCATCCACCAATTTTTAGCCTGCCGATCGATGAAATCATTGTACATGATACGGTACGATTCTGCATCCAAGGACCCCATTGCTTCTTCGATCGTGAAAACATACGCTAACTCCATCGTATTGACTTGTGATTCGCCAACCTCACACCACTGCATGCTGAACCTTAATCGTCGCTGTACCGAATGATATTGTGAAAAATGGTACTCGAGTAATTCTTCTTTCTCTTTGAACGTAAGTTCGTGTTTCATGATGATACCTCAGTTTCTGCTTTCGCAGATATCTTCACTTATCCTAGAAAGTTTCGTTGAAACATAAAAAAGCTCTGAATCCGATGGAATCAGAGCTATATTCAGTTATCTTCGAGTGCTTTCTGCTTTTTGTTTTTAATAACTTTCAAACGAGTGAACTCTTCGCGTTCTTTTTCTTCCAACGCATCACTGATAAATTTTACTTCCGATTGAAGTGAAGGAATAACGATATTTCGCAAAGCATTGGCACGTTTCTGCGTCTTCTGGATGGCGCGTGCCAACCGGAAGACACTGTTGTCGATCTCCGCCAACAGAACGGTCATCTTCTTGGCATCGATGAATTTGATGCTGGCTTCATCTAATTTAGAATTACTTTCATCAAAACCATATTCGAATGTCAATTCGCTTTCTTCTAAACGGACATTGGGGATTTCGACTCCCATAACACTTCGATACACCACTTTAACACCGTTCTCGGCACTGACACTGTTGGCGATCTGCGTGACAACACCCAATGAGATATTGGCCTGTTGAAGTGAAATATACGCCTGTGCATACGTTTCGGTGATTTCGGTACGTAGGTATTTCACCTTGTCGACCAACAACATCATTTCGCGGATCAGCACATTGCGTTTACGATCCATCAGATCATAACCGAGTTTGGCTAGTTCAAGGCTCTTCTTCGTAGCGATCAAATTGCCCTTGGTTGGGGAAATATGTGTGATCGCCATATCAGTTCTTCCTTAAAACGGCATCCAGTTTGCCGCCTTTTAACGCCATGAAATGGGCTACCGCGCGGTCACGGTCATGATATTCGACGATCAGATCCGTGGAAATTCGATCAAGTTCGTTTTTAGGCAGAAGCGATAATAAGCTCCATCCCAGATTAAGAGTCTCTTCGATATCGCGATTAACGGTCGATCCCTGACCGATATAGAATTCTTCAAATAAACGTCCGAACGCCATATATTGGCGATCGATCTCGGATAGTTCTTCTTCACCGATAACGGAAGCTAACGCACGGGCATCCTGGACTTTCGCATAACATGCGAATAATTGGGTACTGAGCGCACTGTGGTCTTTACGGGTATAGCCTTCACCAATACCATCTTTCATCAGACGCGATAAAGACGGAAGAACTCCGATTGGCGGATAGATACCGACCTGCGCCAGATTTCTGTCTAATACGATCTGACCTTCAGTGATATAGCCGGTCAAATCAGGCACCGGATGAGTAATATCATCATTCGGCATTGTCAGAATCGGAATCTGAGTGACCGATCCTTCTTTTCCTTCAACGATTCCGGCTCTTTCGTACAGTGACGCAAGATCGGAATATAGGTAACCCGGATATCCTTTACGGCCCGGGATCTCTTCTTTGGATGAACTGAATTCACGTAATGCTTCACAATAGGATGTGACATCGGTCATAATGACAAGAATATGCATTCCTTGATCGAACGCCAGATACTCGGCTACTGTCAGTGCGCAACGCGGGGTCAGAATACGTTCAATGATCGGATCATTGGATAAGTTTAAAAACATGACTACTTTTTCCATGACACCGGTTTCTTCGAACGAACGTTTGAAAAAATCAGCAACATCATTTTTTACGCCCATAGCTGCGAAAACAACACCAAATTTCTTACCTTCATTCTTAGCGATATTGGCTTGACGGACGATCTGAACGGCCAGTTGATTATGCGGAAGACCGCTGCCGGTAAAGATCGGCAGTTTTTGACCGCGGATCAATGTATTCAATCCATCGATCGCCGATATGCCTGTATTAATATAGTTACGCGGGTATTTGCGGCAAACAGGGTTCAGTGAACGTCCGTTGATGTCGGCACTTTTCAGCGCATACACTTCGCCGAGTCCATCGATCGGTTTTCCGGCTCCATTAAAAATACGACCTAATATTTCAGGTGACAGACTGATTTCCATCGGGTGACCCAAAAGTTTTGTTTTCGTGTTGGTTTTGGATAAACCGCTAGTTCCTTCGAATACCTGAATTACAGCTCTTTCACCTTGAATCTCAACAACACGTCCGAAACGAGTTGTTCCGTCATCGATAGCTATTTCAACAACTTCTTCAAATCCGACATCTTTAACATTATCTAAGACAATCAAAGGACCTTTGATTTCTTTTAATCCGACAAATTGAAGGCTCATCGTACCACCTCCTACAATACGCCGGCCAGCGCAGTATCAATCTTCTGATAATAAGTATCCAGAAGTTCAAGTTGACTGTTTGGCACGTCATATTTGATTTTGATCAGTTCATCGAAAATACCGGTTTTTAAAACCGCATTGATCGTACGGTGGGTAGCGAGTACTTTAACGCACTCTTCATTCAAATAGGATATAAGCTGAAGCATTTTAAATTGTTTCTCAAACGGAACATAAGTATCTTCCGGATGGAACGCATTTTGTTGAAGAAATCCGACCCGAATGACACGCGCAATTTCAAGTGTCAATTTCTGATCATCCGGTAATACATCCGAGCCGATCAGTTTAACGATCTCCATCAATTGTGTTTCATCATGTAGGATACTCATCATTTCAGCACGTAATGGAATAAACTTGCGATCGACATTGGTGTCATACCATTTCTTCAAGTCATCGAGATATTCACTGTAACTGATATTCCAGTTGATGGCCGGGAAATGACGCGCATACGCCAATGATTTATCGAGCGCCCAGAAACTGCGCACGAATCGTTTTGTATTTTGCGTGACCGGTTCGGAAAAATCTGCACCCTGCGGGGAAACGGCACCTATGATGGTGACTGAACCAATAGAATGATTCAAATTTTCGACATACCCTGCACGCTCATAGAAAGCGGAAATACGTGACGGTAAATAAGCCGGAAAACCTTCTTCAGCCGGCATTTCTTCTAAACGCCCGGATATTTCACGTAGCGCTTCCGCCCAACGCGAAGTACTGTCTGCCATGATAGCTACGTGGTAGCCCATGTCACGGTAATATTCAGCTAAGGTGATACCTGTATAGATGCTTGCTTCACGTGCCGCTACGGGCATGTTTGAAGTGTTAGCAATCAACACGGTACGATCTGTTAATGGTTTATGCGATTTCGGATCGACTAATTCAGAGAATTCTTCCAATACCTGTGTCATTTCATTGCCGCGTTCGCCGCAACCGACATAAACAATAATATCCGCATCACACCATTTGGCTAACTGATGCTGCGTCATTGTTTTACCGGCTCCGAATCCGCCCGGTATGGCTGCTGCTCCACCCTTTGCAATTGGAAAGAAAGTGTCGATAACACGTTGTCCGGTAATTAGAGGTATCGAAATGACTTGCCGTTTTAGTACGGGTCTGGCTTGTCTAATCGGCCATTTTTGAACCATCGAAATATCATGTTCGATTCCGAAACTGTCTTTGACTTTAGCTAGAACCTCATTTAATGTATGGATTCCATTGGTTGAAACAAAAGTAACTTCCCCGTTCAATCCGACCGGAATCATAAATCTATGTTCGATTAAAGAAGTCTCAGGACATGTCGCGAAGATCTCGCCGCCGGTGACTTTGGTGCCTATCTCCATTTTAAAGGTAACATCCCAACCTTTTTCTTCATCCAAGGTTGCAATACCACGGCCTTCAGTCACGTACATTCCGTATAATTTAGCCATTTCTTTCAATGGACGTTCAATCCCATCGAAAATATTAGTTAAGATTCCAGGACCAAGTGTTGCGCTAAGCGGAGAACCGCTTGGTAAAACAGGTTCACCCACTTTTAATCCAGTTGTAGATTCATATACTTGAATCGTCGTATATTTATCGTCGATCCCGATAACTTCGCCTAAGAGCTCTTTGTTACCGACATAAACCATTTCCAACATTTGAAAAACAGTTGCATCTTTTATTTTGACAACCGGTCCGTTAATCGAATAGACAACATTTTTATTCAATGGATTTCACCTCTTTCTTCCTAAAGAACCAGTTGCGAATGAGCAAAGAACCATTCGCGCTGCGATTGTAATAATGAATCAAATGTGCGATCCATTTCCAATCGACGGTTTTCACTGATCAGAATAAAACCGCCGATTGTAATAAATTCTGACACAATGATCGAGAAAGTCACATCACTTTCCGTTAACAGGCTTTCAAACATCGGTTGATCGACACTGCGGATCTTGATCGATGCCTTTCCCAGCTCTCCCTGCGTATTCGCAACGTTTAACTGATCGAGACACCATGTTTTATAATCAGTTTTATTTGTAAAAGCAATCAGATCATCTCTGACTTCCGTAAATAGTTCATTGACTAATTGCGCACGTCTCTCCAAGAGATCACGTTTCACTTTCCATTTGGTTTGCGATTCGTTTTGGATCAGATTATTTTTTAGATCGGAAAGTTCCTGTTCAATATAAACAGCGGTTTCCTCTTCTGCTTTTTTGCGAATCTGAGCAATAATCAGATTACGCTGCACTTCCATGTCGATCTGCATGGACTGAAGACTATCCTGTGCGTTGCTCTGAATTTGTGCGGATAACGTCTCCGTGATGATTTCTTTTTCCACTTGATTTACCTCAAATCTTGATGCCGATGGCTTCACTTATATATTTATCAATTGTCTCACCGATCTTAGCGGAACCGTGACGATCGGGAATTTCCACGATCAACGGCCTTTGCAGATTCAGTTTTTTATCGGCAATTACTTCCGGGCATGTACTGATGCAAAGAGTCGTTATTAAAACGATGGCAATCTCGGGATTGCCGATCGCATTGTCAAGTTCGCGCAGTACTTCCTGTCGAGTATGAGCAACTACACCTTCGATGCCGGACAAACGCATACCCATCTGAGTATCTGTATTGTCGCTGATCAAAAAGAATTTCATTTTAAAACCGGCTTTCTTAAAGTTTGTTGATGATCAGGATTGAGATCAATAGACCGTAGATCGCAACACCTTCAGCCAAAGCAACAAAGATCATTGCCTTACCGAAGTTTTCAGGATTTTCACTGATTGCACCGATGGCAGCAGGTGCTGCGGCAGCAACCGCAAAACCGGCACCTAGACAAGAGAAACTTGTTGAAACGGCAGCAGCGATAAAGCCCATGCCCTGTGCACTGGTTCCGGCAATACCGGTCGCAACAGTCGTTGATGCCGCGTTAGCGACCAATCCGTTGACTTGGAAAACAAGAACTCCCAAGAAAGCAGCAGCGAAGAAACAAATCTGCATGACAACGCGCATTTTCGCGTTTTTTGCGGTTACTTTACCGCTTAAAATTGGAATGATCGGAAGTGAAATCAGCGCAATAATAGCCAATGGGGCGAATACTTCGAATAGTGTTAACATGTGTTTTTCCTCCAGTTAATTAGATTTCTATCGTAGTCGGGACATATTTCTTGCCTCCGCCTTCGAAATAACGGCTAAACATTTCATAATATTCCAGACGTAACGTTTGAATACCGACAATTAATCCTTCCAATGCCATTACCAGAATATTACCCAAGATCAAAACCACGAAACCGGCATTACCCGTCATTTGTTTTAAGGTCATGACCACGACCATCATACCGGCATGGCTGAGAACGAACCCGCCTACCCGTAAGAATGACATCGTATTGGTGACGAAACTCAACATAACTTCAAAGAGTTCAAAAGCACTCTCCGTCATATACCCGCCCCAACCTTCGTGCGGGGTAACTGCCAATTTGTTGATAAGGTTCTTTAACGGAACATTGAATAATATACTGACAAGCGGAACAATTACGAGAAGTCCGATTGTTACCGGATTGGCTACTTTAATACCAAATCCTACTTGTAAAGCCGCACCGAATACCATCGACCCATAGAAGATAAAGCCGGCCAGACCGTTTTGCGAAAATAACGCTTCACCGATATTCTTTTTACGTAATTGATTGATCACGTTGATCAATATCGATGTCAAAATCAAGAATGCACCCAGTGAGATAGCACTTAATAACAGTGGCATCGTACTGGCGGAATTCAGAACTTCGATCGGTTTGCTGGTCATATGGAAGATCGACACATACAACGGAGTCAGTAGTTCTTCATAACCAAAGACTGATCCGAAGAATATTCCGAAGGCCATTGAGAAAATTCCTAATCGAACTGCTACATCACCGAGTCTCATTTTCTTATATTTACCTAATAAATAGCCACCGACGACAAGCACAAATCCTTGCCCCAGATCACCAAACATGATTCCGAATAATAGCGAATAAGTGATTGCCAGATAGAATGTCGGATCGAATTCACCGTAATGAGGAAGACCATACATTTCCACAAACATTTCAAATGGTTTTGCGAACCAGTTATTTCTCAGAACGGTAGGAGGTTCTAAACCTTCTTCCAATCCGGCCGGAAAGTCTTGAATGATAACATCTTGCATCTCACCGAACATCGTTTTGAATTTTTTTACGCGATTATTGGGGATGAATCCGGTGATGACACACTCTGATTCGAATAGTGCAATATATTTATGGAATTTTCGCACATCGGCACAATGTTTTACGTATCCATAGATCTGACCAAGTTGTGATTCACAATCGAACACCAATTTCTGTTCATCGATTTTAGGAATCGCAATCGGTTCGAAAAATAGTGAATCAAACATTGAATCAACTTCATTTTTTACATCATTCAACGTAATATACATGAGCCATGCATAATGCGAATTTTTCGTTAAAATCGTAGAGACAAAGCGTTTTCTGAATACCGATAATTTCGAAAGACTGCTGATCGGCAGTCGGCCGAAGTTTACACTGGTATATTTTGTTGAATTCAAGTCATTGATGTCATACTCGCGTAAGAGGGTCAATGCTTCTTTGTCTTCTTTAGTCAACGATGATTGGTTCATCAATTGTTCATTGATTTTTTCATACTTTTCTTCTACATTGGTAAGGTTTTGTTCGATTTCAGCGTTTGTAAAAGTCGTACTTCCGTCAAACTCACTGTGGATCTCTGAATGCAAACTATGTGCGACGCTCTCGATTCGATTGAGATAATCGGCAAAAGTATTGTCTTCTTTGAGTAATTCACCACCATTGCCATCATTAACGACATGACTGGCCAATTCCGCATGTAGATCTCGCGAGGAGAAAGCGGTCAGCAGTATTTTTTCTATATTTTCTTTGGAACCGGCTAACCGAAGCAGCCGCATTTTTTCAATGGCCATATTACACCTTCTTTTCTTAGTAAATCAATAGCTTTGAAATCTTCTCTGCATCAACGTTATACCGTACGCCTTCGATGATATCGATAATATTTTGCATTTCGATCTCTAATAAATTGAGATAAGAAACCAATATCAAATCAGCATTGTTCGAAAAATGGATCAAGCGTTTACTTAGATTATATTGGATAGAATCAATATGATATTCAATATAGATAAAATCTTTATGATTGATGTAAGTCTTGTAAGCGGAATTACTCAACGCTTCCAGAAATGCATCGGCATCGTAATTATCGATCCACTCATAAAGTGTTTTGCGCGGAATTCGTTCGAACGTCGGACTGATCAAACGTTTGATTTCTTGCGGATCAGTATGATAATATTTCTTTAACCGATATATTTTCGTGATATTATCCAGTTCGATTTGTGTATCGAACAACTCTTTCATCTTGGTTTTACTGTCACCTGTGAACTCTCGTTCAATGATCCGATTTACCTGCTGATGATAATAACTCTTCAACGCCAATTCGCAGAAGGTAAAGTCAACATCTTCTCCGTTTTTTGGACGTTGCGGTAACAAAACTGAGTAATAAACTGTTGGTTTTAACATTTCGAGTAACTGATCGAAATCCGTAACATTGACCAATTTCATAATATCGAAAGATGTATACTTACTCGCAAATGTCGGCATCTGGGCAATTTGCACCGAACGATCTGCTTCATTAAAAGAACGGATCGTTAATAAAATTTGTTTGATTTCGATCAACAATACGCCATACTGATAGAAATGACTTTTAGAAGTATCTCCAAATCGGATGAGTTGCAGGAACTTCAAGAAAAAACTCTGACGTATCAGTATTTCCAAATGACCGCGGTGGATTGCTTGTTCATTGATTCCGGAGAGTATATTCGCATAATCAGTTTCGTTTTTTAAATATGCAGCAATTTCATTTACACTTCTTCTTCTAAGTAATTCTTGATAGTCGCTTTCAAGAAGCCTTTTACCATACATAGCTTTTGCTTTAGCTGCCATCGCATTACTAGAAAATGAACCGGCCATGCCATCCACTCCTTTCCTGAAATTTTATCGAGAAGTCAAACAGCGTTCGTAAATTTCTTTGCGCCAACCGTCACGGTTTTCCTGAAATTTATTCTCAAGTGTTATCAATGAATCCTGGTAACGCTCTTGGCCTTTTTCTTGCGCCTTTTTAAGTTGTGATGCCAGTAACTCTTTTTCTACTTCAACATAATTTTTTGCCTTATTCCAAACCTCTTCTTGAATTTTGTTCTTTTCTTGGTTTGCTGATTGAAGATTTTGTTTTACAGATTCTTCAGCCTCTTTGATTTTCATCTGAGCCTGTATATCGGCTTCGATGATACGTCGGATGGTTTCTTCCAAATCGACACCTCCTTGAATGACATTTTCAAGTATACTCCTTACATTCGTAGAATTCAAGTTGTTCGCTATTTCACAAGCTCAAGGAAACAAGCACTTATTTCAATAAAAAGGAGCTCAATAGAACTCCTTTTCGTTAACTTATAAAACTTCTTTACTATACTTCTTAATTTCAGGTTCATTGCCCCAAACAAAGTGCCCTTTTGAGATTTCGACCCATGAAGGTTTATCAATTGAATAATCATGTTCTTTTCCGGTATAAACGATCAATTTCTTAGTACGTTCATAGATCGGATCCGGCATCGGTACGGCTGAAAGTAAAGAGCGTGTATAAGGATGCAGAGGATTCTTAAACAATTCTTCCGTTCCTGCAAGTTCAACGATTGTTCCTTTATGGATTACGGCAATCCGATCCGAAATGAATCGTACTACTGACAAGTCATGTGCAATAAATAGGTAAGTCAATCCTTTTTCTTCCTGAAGTTTCTTTAAAAGATTCAGTACTTGAGCACGAATCGAAACATCCAGTGCAGAGATCGGCTCATCGGCAACCACAAGTCGCGGTTCCATAATCAAAGCACGAGCGATCCCGATACGCTGACGTTGTCCGCCTGAAAATTCATGCGGATAGCGAGTCATATGTTCCGGAAGCAACCCAACTTCATCCAAAGCACGTTCAACTTTGTGTTTGCGATCTTCTTCGTTTGCGTAGTTTTTGAAGTTGATCAATCCCTCGGAAATAATATAATCGACCGTTGCACGTTCATTGAGTGAAGATGCAGGATCTTGGAAAATCATCTGGATCTGCTGAATAATTTTTACATCGTCTTCTCTTGAAAGTTTTCCGTTGATGCGTTGACCTTTGTAGAAGATATCGCCCTTTGATGTCTCATTGATACGGACGACGGCGCGACCGATCGTTGTTTTCCCAGAACCGGACTCACCTACCAAGGCAAAAGTCTCACCTTCATAGATATCGAAACTAATATTATCGACAGCGACGAATTTTTTCTTCTTGGCAACATCAAAGGTTACCTGCAGATCGCGTATAGAAAGCAACACGTTATTTGACATGGTATTCACCTCCGATGGCTACTTTTTTGGAAATCTTATCATGCAGATCACGAATTTCCTCAGGCATTTCTGTCTTAGGTGCACGAGGATCTAACAACCATGTCTTAGCAAAATGAGTTTCTGACACTTGGAAAAATGGTGGTTCTTCCTCAAAATCTATTTTCATTGCGTATGGATTGCGTTGCGCAAAGGCATCGCCGACTACTTTATTGTAAAGTGACGGAGGAGTTCCGGGAATTGAGTATAAATGTTCTCCCTTGATACCTAACTGCGGCAGTGATGACAGTAAAGACCAAGTGTAAGGATGTTTAGAGTTGTAGAAGATCTCTTCAACTGTACCGTACTCAACGATCTGTCCGCCATACATTACTGCAACTTTATCCGCAACTGAAGCAACTACGCCTAAGTCATGGGTTATGTATACGGTTGTAAATCCGAATTCTATTTGAAGATCTTTGATCAAAGCAATGATCTGAGCTTGAATCGTAACATCGAGAGCCGTTGTAGGTTCATCACAAATCAAAATCTTCGGACGGCAAGCCAGCGCTATCGCAATAACGATACGTTGTCTCATTCCTCCGGAGTATTGAAACGGATATTCATCGAAGCGCTTTGCTGCGTCGGAAATACCGACACGATTCATAAGTTCGATCGCGATTTCACGTGCTTCGTTCTTATTTTTTTTCTGATGTTTGATAATAACTTCGGTGATTTGTGAACCAATCGTACGTATCGGATTCAATGAAGTCATCGGATCCTGAAATACTGTTGCTATTTTAGCTCCGCGAATGGACTCCCATTCACGATTATTCTTGATTTCAAGCAGGTCACGATTTTCGAAAATGATCTTGCCGCTGGCAACTTTACCGTTTTCTTCTAACATACCGGTGAATGTTTTAGTCAATACCGATTTACCTGAACCTGATTCTCCTACGATGGCGAGTGTTTCACCTTCATAAAGTTCAAGGGACACATTACGGATCGCTGTCAGTACGCGAGTACGAACTCGGAACTGAACGACAATATCACGTGCCGAAAGTATAACGTTTTTTTCCATAATGTCAGCCTCCTAGTTGTGTGTACGAGGATCTGAGGCATCCGCTAACGATTGCCCTACCACGTACAACGATACAGTGACGATTGCCAAAACAACTACAGGCAACCAAAATAAATAAGGATAGCCGGTCATGAAGTTATTGAATTCAGCAATCGTACGTCCTAATGACGGCGTTTCCTGCGTAAGTCCGATTCCCAGGTAAGAAAGGAATACTTCATATGAAATGAAGCTAGGAATATCACGCGATATCAGCGTAACGATTACTGAGATAAGATAAGGAAGAATATTTCGCGTGATCATGCGCGAAGTTGGGGTTCCCAGACAACGCGAAGCCAGATTGTGCTCGCGATCGCGGATGATCATAACCTGTACACGGATAAAAAATGCAGTTCCGAGCCAACTTGTAACAGATAATGCGAAGATCAATTGCCAGAATCCTTTACCGATGACATACATAATAATAATGATCAATAATTGAAATGGAACGTTGGCGATAATATTGTAAATCTCGATCATGAATCGGTCGATCTTCTTTGAATAACCCCAGAATGCACCGACAGCTACACCGAGAACGGTCGTGATCGTAGTGGCGATGAAGGCAATCAATAGACTGTTTCTGGTACCGGCCCAAACACGGTCGAACAATGAGTTACCGACAGGATCGGTACCAAACGGAAGCTTCCATGATGGTGAATTGAATCGTAATGTAAAATCATTGATATTAGGTGTATTACTGGGCGAATAATGTGAAAATAACGGCTGGATCATCGAGAATACAACAACAATTACGGCAACGACCAACATCACGATCGTTACTTTGCTACTGAAGAATTTTCTGAAGACCGATTTCCAATAGGAATATTGCGGAGCAATGATTTTTTCTGAAGCCATTTCATCAAGCTTCACAAAAGTGAATTTATCATCATTCATTACTTACGACCTCCTTTATTGGCTAAACTGATTCGCGGATCTATGAAGGTAATTAAAATATCGCCCGCGAAAACTGAGAATATCGAAAGAACGGTGAAGATGAAGGTCAATGCAATAATCATTGGATTATTAAAGTTATTGACAGCATCCGGCAACATCTTGCCCATACCTGGAGCAGAGAAAATTGTTTCTGTCATAACAGCTCCACCGATCGTAGCGATAATGGCTGCAGGAAGACCTTGTGCGATTGGAATGATCGCATTGCGAAGAATATGTTTCAGGAATATTTCTCGCTGTGATAAACCCTTGGCACGAGCAAATTTAACATAATCTGATGAACTTTGGTCGATCATGTATCGACGAACCCAGATGATCAAACCTGAAATGCTCAAAATACCAAGAATCAGTATTGGTGAAATGTAGGAAAGAATATTGCTAGAACCAAATGTCGGGAACTTATCCGGCAATTTCAATACCATTGCATTTGCATAGCGCAGGAAATAGATGAATGCCAAACTAGGGATAGAAATCATGAAGGTTACGAAAGCCAATCCTACTTTATCGAGCATCTTACCTTTATTACTAGCCATGACGATACCCAGCGGTAACCCGATGGCATAGGACAAGAACAATGCAGCAATACCGATGATAAACGATAACGAAATCATGGAAGGATCTTTTTTATAATAACCGCAGTCAGCATAGTTATCGACATACTTCATTTTGTCGAGTCGATCTAAACTGGAAGTCGGTTTATAAGCACATTTATGCTCATTAATAGGAGAGTTTTGCGTACTTCCGGTTGCGAAAGTGACTTCTTTGCTTACATAAGTACCTTGTTCATCTGAGATAACATTTAGAACAGGAATCCCATTAAAATCAGGATAAGAGAGTCCCATATTAAATGAGATCAGGTTACTGTGAATAAACGGGAAACTGCCATCCAGATAAAAAAGATACTGATTTTTGCAACCTGAACATTTGATTGCGGGAATTCCGCTGAGATCAGTTCCGAGGTAAATCTTGCGCTCCAAATTCGAATTAGTGGAATCGGTGATTGCCCAAGGAGTATCGATCGTGATCAAATGTGAATACCATTTTAAAGTTCGCGTGAAAATCGGAATGTCTTTTGTCGCATAAGCTAACCCTGATTTAGGGTAATAGCCGACGATATAGCCATCCAGGATGTATTTCTCAGCCTGAGTTTTGATCTCATAAGAGTTGGGAACCATACACCTTGCATATTCGGTAGCATCTGTATAACTAGCAGAACACATATTCTTTTGTTCCTGCAGATCCAAATACCCCAATTTTTCCCATACGCTCAACTTATAATTTAGTAGTCCATCAGGACTTCCACCTAGCTTCGTGATCATAGGGTCGTTCTTAAATGCCCGATCTCTCGGAACAAGTGTATAGACCATGATGAAAGCGATGGTGACAACCGCAAAAACGGAAAAAATCGAACGTATTGTTCGCATCAAGATATACTTTTTCATAAATCGTCTCCTTCCTTGTAAATAGAAACAAAAGGGATTAGGAAGAGATCCTAATCCCTAAATTAGGCTTAAATCTTTACAGAATATTACTTCGTTGTTAGTGCAGCTCTCTTTTTCGTCCAAGCAGCGAACGCAGCGTCGCGATCAGCAACAGTTACGATCTTATCAGATACTTGCATGTATTTGAACTTGTATGAAGCGATGCCTGCCCAAGAATAAGGAGCGCTGAACGGAACAACCTTCGAAACTGTAGGTGTACCGCCATCAGCATTGATAGCAATTTCATATGCATTGGCGATTAACCAAGCATCAGCTTTAGCATACAACGCGTAACGAGCATTGACATCAGTTGTTTGTTTATCAGCAGCATCAATTAATGCTTGATATTCATCCAATTTAATAGCTTTTTCGTTTGCGATCATTGTAGGTGTAGCATTGCTTACTGGATTTAAACCAGTTGAAGATAACATGTCACCATTTACTGGATCGTAGATATCTAAGTAACTCTTAGGATCAACATAGTCAGGACCCCAACCGGAAGCGGTCGAGATATCGAAATCGCTGTCTTCGCCTGAACCTGCATAATAAGTAGCGTTCAAGTATGTGTCTTCATCAGTGATGTTGACGGCGATAACTACATTGTTTGTTCCAAGTGATTTCTCAATGGAGCTCTTCAAGGATTGACCTTGGTTGATACCGACAGTATTTGTGCTGTCTTCAGGAAGATCAAGAACGATCGGGAAGCTGACGCCTTGTGCTGTCAACTCGGTAACTGCTTTCGCCATAAAGGCTGCAGCAATCGTCGGATTGTAGTAAGGATCTTGGCCATCAGTTAAGTTGAATCCGGCTGGGAAAGTTGTTGCATCAAGTTTTGTCAACTCTGCAGAAACAGCTTCACCGTAATTCTTACCGTTAACATTAACGAATGTAGGAGGAGTCAACGCATTGCGCAGACCGACTTTGGCTAAATCAGAACCAACAGATTGAGCTAAATAGGTAACACGGTCGAAGCCGAACATTATTGCTAAGCGGAAATTCTTATTCAGAATTGCTTTAGCTGTATCGGTCTTTTGTTTGTCAGTTGTTTTCTTTGTCAAAACGTAAGCGGTACGTGCAATATTGAAAGTCATGTTGTACGTTGAACCACCGGTCAATGACGTATAAATGTTGTCTTTATAAGTAACTTTAGCTGCTTCATAAGAAGCCTGGTTTGTCGTATAAATACGTGCTGCGGAATAAGTACCTTTAGTGAATGCAGCCAGTAAGCTATCCGGATCTGTTCCGTCATAATAAACTAACTTAACAGTAGGGATAAATACATTTTTCTTATCCCAGTAATTTGCATTGGCTGTGTACTCAATAACTGACTTCGAGGTGAAGTTTGTCAAGATGTACGGTCCGTTGTACAGAATTGAATCTGGTTGCGGTTGGCCGAATGTGCAAGTTGATGGAACCGGTGAACCTAATTTACAGCCAGCTCCCTTTGTTTCAAGGAACTCTTTGTTGATCGGGTACAAGATCGAATAGGCAGTCTTTGAATTCCAATAGGATTCAGGACCATTCAATGTGTATTCCAACGTGTAATCATCGGTAGCTTTAATTCCTACTTGTGTGAAGTCAGTGATTTCGCCATTTACATATTTGTCTAGATTCTTGACAGAACCGGCAACAATATATAACATGTTCGAATTGAAGTCAGCAGCATGTTGTAATGCTGTGATAAAGTCTTGCGCCTTAACTTCAGCGTAAACTTCACCTGTGCTGGTAACCCAATTGACTCCCTTACGAAGCGTGTACGTCCAAACACTGAAATCTGCGTTGTGGGTAACTTTTGTTGCTAAGTCAGCAACATAGCTTCCGAGCGGATCATTTTCTTGCAATCCGTCAACGAAGTTCGCATTGTGGATGTGGTCTGATTGGCGGTAGGTCATTGTATAGTCCATATTACGTAGATCGGTAGCGAACACGTAACTGTAACCATTCTTAAAGACCTTTGAACCGCTGCAGCCAGATAGAACTAAAGCGAGTGTAAATAATGCAACGAGAATTTTCTTCATTTTATTCCCTCCATTTTCTGTGCAGCATACTCAATATGCTTAAGTAAACAATATAGATTTTGAGCACTAAAGTCAACACCTTTTGCAAGTTTCACAGTAAGATTTACGATGTTTACTGAAATTTAGTGAAACAATTTATCAATATCTTACATTTTGTTACATCTATAACTTCACCGATTCATCACACACCTTTCACTAATCCTCCATAAATCAGCTGAATGTGATGACAAAAGTCTGTATTTCTGATATACTAAAAACCGCTGGAGGAATACTCAAGTGGTTGAAGAGGTCGGTTTCGAAAACCGATAGGAGTTGCAAGGCTCGCGCGGGTTCAAATCCTGCTTCCTCCGCCAGATCAGAAAAAAGCACATGCGAAAGCATGTGTTTTCTTCTGTCATCATGAGTAATAATTTCAAAAATTTCGTAAAAAAAACACATGCTTTATGTATGTGCTTTTTTTGATTGTAATTTAAGATCAGCGTTTGTAATAAGGTGTCACATAAGCCGGAACACCATTTTTGTAGATCACGACCGGACTGCCTTCAATCAAAGGTCTCATATAATTGATTGCTTCGGCGGTAACTCCGCGATAATTCGGCTGTGTCCATTCGATTGGGAAATTCTTTACGTGATTGGCAACATTACTGGCCAATGTCGCAAAGTATTCGACATCATATTCAGCTCCGTCTTTACGTCTGACACCGACCATTTGTCCGGTGAAATTCTTATCGGCGGAACGCATATGTCCACTCATACCCAACTTAAATGATTCTTCGACGTCAACCAGTGACTGTTCGCTGGCATGGCAACGCTGTGCTGTGCTCAAATCCTGAACTTTAACTCTGCTTGCTGCTCCGCTGTTAAGAATCATGTCGCGAACTGCGTTGGCGGCTCCGCCTAAAATCGCATGACCGAAGCCATCACCCTTAGCTTCACCGGCTGCCAGATAGGTACCATCCGCAAATCGCGCACCTTCTGAAACAACGACATAGCATTTATTTTTCTCGGCGATGCACTTGCGTACTTCACCTAAGAACACTTCTTTATCAAAAGCAACTTCCGGAACGACCAGCAGATCAACAACTCCGCTCAAACAGCCTGAAGCTGCCAACCAACCAGCATCACGTCCCATTGTCTCTAAAACAAAGACTTCTTGACGAGTATAGACGTTGACATCCAACCATGTCTGCAAAGCTGTTGTCGCAATGAATTTCGCGGCACTGGCATATCCCGGGCAATGATCGGTAACCATAAGATCGTTATCAACTGTTTTCGGACAACCTACAAAACGACGATTTTTGATTCCGTTATTTTCCGCATACTCACTAAGCGCATACACGGTATCCATCGAATCGTTTCCGCCGATATAGAACAACGTTTCAATATCGTATTTATCCATCACTTCAAACAACTTAACAAAATCAGCCGTATTGCTTCTTTTCAGTTTGTAACGACATGAACCTAATGCACTTGAAGGAGTCTGACGCAGAATTCGGTTTTCTTCCTCACTCATATTTGTCAAATCGACCATACGTTCCTGAAGAATTCCTTCGATTCCGTTCAATCCACCGTATACGGTCGAATAAATGGGATTCATCTGATTGGCTTTTACAACTCCGGCTAAGGTTGCGTTTATGACCGATGTCGGTCCTCCGGACTGTGCTACTAAACAATTTGCCATGGTGCCCTCCTGTTTTATTTGCGCTTTCATTATACACTATGTCGTTAAGTTTTGCCAACGGGCTATTCACTCTGTTCGTTGTTTTCCTGTTCTTCCAGTAGTTCTTCCCATTGTTTCATAAGTGCTTTAATTTCATTATGAACATTGTCAATACTACCGTCGAGTTCCTGCATGTTCTTATAGTCATGATAATAAAACGGATCGAACCGTTTTTCACGAAGATCTTCGAGTTCGTCTTCCTTGATTGAAATTTTCTTTTCCAATTTGACGATTTCTTTGGCGACTTCTTTGATTTGTTGTTGTGATTCTTTCTTTTTGACTTTCTCGGTCAGTTTCGCGTTCTCTACTTGCGGAAGTTCGGTGAATTCAGTAAAACTGATCGGATAATAGACCGCTTCGCCGTTCTCGATACTCAGTACTCCGGTAGCCATCTTCTGAATGAAATAGCGATCATGAGAAACAAAGAGCAGTGTGCCGTTGTATTCTTTAAATGACTCTTCCAACGCTTCTTTGCCTAAGAGGTCCAAATGATTGGTCGGTTCATCCAAAATCAGAAAATTGGACTGAAGCATCATTAATTTGGCAAGAGACAATCGAACTTTTTCACCACCCGACAAAACGTTCACGTTTTTAAATACTTCATCGGCAGTAAAAAGGAAACTTCCGAGTATCGTTCGTATCTGGGTATGGGTAAGCAGCGGATATTCATCCCAAAGTTCTTCTATCAAGGTTTTACCGCTGTGAAATTCTGCTAACTCCTGATCGAAATACCCGGTTTCGATTTGATGACCCATCAGCATTTCACCGCCTAAGGGTTCAACCAATCCCATGATCGTTTTCACGAACGTGGATTTCCCGTGACCGTTGGGTCCGATGACTGCGATCCGTTGACCGTGCAGAATCTCGAGATTGATGGTAGCTAACGGTTCTCTGTATCCGATCACTAAGTCTTTACAGGTCAATACTGTTTTGCCTCCGCGTAATCTCGCATGGAAACGCGCCTTAAAGTTCTTCTGATCCGATTTCGGATTATCAATACGATCAAGTTTATTAAGATATGTGATCTTAGATTGAGCGAACGCTGCTTTACTTTTTTTATATCGGAATTTTTCGATCAATTCTTCAAGACGTTGAATGTCTTTCTGTTGACGTTTATAGGCTGACAATTGTTTTTCTTGATTCAGTGTCTTCAGAGTTTGATATTGCGTGTAATTACCCGGATAGCGCGTCAACGTTCCGAATTCCATTTCCATGACAATATCGGCTACGTGATCAATAAACATGCGATCATGCGACACAAGCACGACTGCTTGTTCGTAATGGCGAAGATATCCTTCCAACCATTCGATGGTTGCCATGTCCAGGTGATTTGTAGGCTCATCTAAGAGCAGAATGTCAGGCTTGCTAAGTAACAGCCTTACGAAAGCCAAACGTGTCTTCTGACCGCCGGAAAACGTTGAGATCAGTCGCTGAAGATCCTCTTCTCTAAATCCGAACTTGGTAAAAACGGTCATCATTTCCTGTTTGTAGGTATAACCGTTCAACGCTTCAAATTCATGTTGCAGTCGTGCATATTCATCCAACATGCTTTCTTCATATTTATCAGCCATTTTCTGTGAAATTTCCTGTAGTTGAAGATTTAAATCATGTATTTTTTGGTATAGCGAAAGGAGCTCTTCTTCCACAGTCACATTATCATTACTGAATGTTGTCTGGGCTAAATAGCCGATTCGAATTTCTTTTCCTTTATGGATATCACCGGAATCAAGTTCCAATTCTCCGGCGATGATTTTCATCAGTGTCGTTTTCCCGCTTCCGTTACGCCCGACAAGCGCGATCTTCTCTTTATCGCGGATTTCAAACTGCAGATCGCTGAAGACTTCGGCTGTCCCAAACGATTTACATCCTTTGTTGATCTGATAGTACATAAATTCCTTTCTTACGGGGTTGCGGTCGAAACTGCATTGAGGCGCAGAGCCTTTACATAACCCGCAACGGTGTTTTCGGCAATTAAATTCATTTTTGCTTTCCAAACAGCCGCATCCTGTGCATTTGACAGATAAATATACTCTATGGTAAGCGCTTGAAGTCCAAGTCTTGATTTAGCCGCAAACGAGGCATTGCCTGATATTGACAGTTTCCCGATAGTACCGGCCGCAAGAATTCTGCCACCGGATTCTCTGATCACCGGACGCGAATCCAGTCCGCTGTCCTTTAAGCTGGCAACGACTCCCGAAATGTTTCCCTTACTGTAATTACCGGTGGAAACGAGATCCCCGGTCTCCATCAGTGATTTGAAAACAATGGTCGCAACTCGATTCGAAGCAAACGACGAATAAATCACCTGCGTACCGCGCTGAGCAGCGTTGGTTGATCCGTTCATCTGAAGTTCGATATAATATTTGGCTTTTGATTTATAGGCTCTGTGCAGTCGTCCGTCGGTTCCGAATGAACTGACAACTTCGCTTTCATCGTTTCGTGATATCACTGTTTTTAATCCATATTTCGCAAATTCAGTCTTCATTAATAAAGCAAGCTTGTATGTCTCTTCGGCTTCGATCATATCAAAAGCAGATTGACCTGTCTCAACGCTGTTTCCGTTTTTTGAACGATGGGCAGCATCGATGTAGATATCTGCAACTTCATCGGGAATCGGTCCTTCGGTAATACGCAGAAATAAGTAATTTTGATCCATCAATGAAGGTTGATCAACCGCAGATTTTAGTAAATCCTTATTCGCAATCAAATCAACGATTTTACCGTTTCCATTATTTCTGCGAAGCGTATAAGAAGTGTCATTGATCACATCGGCACTGACAAGGCGTTTTCTCACAAGATCCTGAGTAATAAAAATCTCATAAAAACCTGGATCCAACTCTTCAAGCGGAATTTGCCCATCAATCGTTGAATTGAGCATGTAGACCCATTCATTACCGTCACAGATATTTTTCAAGATCAGTGTCTTACCGACAAAACTGTCCTTAGAAGCAGTATTATAAACACTGCTGTAAAGGTTCAGTGTTTCTCCATAGTATAAGTAATCTTTGACTTCAACTGTTTCTCCGTAAGTTAGATCATGTAAAGTGGTCTGTGCTTTTGCTTGCGAATAGTCACAAACCGTATAGGTAACCTCTTCGATGATCTCTTTTGGTTTCAACAGGATATTTCCAATCGAATAAAGGATTAGTGCCAATAGAATCAGTAACGGTAAAGCGACCCGCCATCTGATATGACGACGTTTTTTAGGAACATAATTTCGTCTTGAATATGTCACGATCTCCCTCCCTTACTGTTTTTAAATGTCTTTGTATCTTCTCTTCTTCAAGCAAGATAAAAATTATTTGAATAACAATCCTAACGTGTTCTATCTGAGAAATAATTTGTTTTTTTTCGTGTAAATGCTTATTAAAACAAAAGATTTTTCGGTGTACGGGCAAAAGGTACAACGTCACGGATATTTTGAATACCGGTGATGTACATCAAAAAACGTTCAAATCCAAGACCGAAACCGGCATGTTTTACACCGCCGTAACGACGTAGATCCAAATACCATTCCATTCCTTTTTCGTGAACATTCATTTCAGCCATACGAGCTTTCAGTACATCTAGGCGTTCTTCGCGCTGTGAACCGCCGACCAATTCGCCGACTGTCGGTACTAACAGATCACAAGCAGCAACGGTCTTACCATCATCATTGACACGCATATAAAAAGCCTTGATATCTTTGGGGTAGTTTGTCAGAAAGACAGGCCCGCCGACAACTTTCTCACACAAATAACGTTCGTGTTCACTCTGTAGATCCGTTCCCCATTCAACCGGATATTCAAATGTCATGTCTGCCTTTTCCAAATGTTCGATTGCCTCAGTATACGGCATACGCTTGAATTCAGAAGTGCGAACTTTCTCAAGTCGCTCAAGCAATGAAGTGTCGATCATCTGATTGAAAAACTTCATTTCTTCGGGAGCATTCTCTAAAACATAAGTGATACAACTTCTTACCATATCTTCGATCAAGTCCATATCATCATCGAGATCGGCAAAAGCAATCTCCGGCTCGATCATCCAAAATTCACTCGCATGGCGGGCTGTATTGCTGTTCTCGGCACGGAAAGTCGGCCCGAACGTATAGACATCTCTGAAGGCTAAAGCGAATGCTTCCGCTTGAAGCTGACCTGAAACGGTGAGGCTGGCCTTCTTACCGAAGAAATCATCTTCGAATTTTGCATCTTCACGTGTGGTTACGGTAAATACTTCACCGGCACCTTCAGCATCATTTCCGGTGATGATCGGTGTATGTACATATACAAATCCTTGGTTCTGAAAGAATTCATGGATTGCCATGGACAATACCGAACGGACACGGAAAACAGCACTGAATGTATTGGTTCTCGGACGCAGATGCCCGATTTCGCGCAGATACTCAAAAGAGTGACGTTTTTTCTGCAATGGATATTCAGCATCGCAGGCACCTTCGAGGATAACTTCTTTTACTTCGATTTCAAAAGGTTGTTTCATGTCCGGGGTCAACTTGAATAGACCGCTGACTGTTACAGCTGTCCCGGTAAGATAATGACTTACATCTTCATAGTTTGGAAGACTTTCGCTGTAAACCAATTGGCAGTTTCGGAAATAACTACCGTCATTTAATTCGATAAAGCTGATTGCTTTACTGTTTCTGTTTGTTCTGATCCAACCTTGCAGTTGAACATATTCCATTCCGTCTATTTCAAGATTCGAACCTTCATTTACAAGTTCAAACAATTCCCGTACGGTCATAAATGTGATCATTTGTATCTCCTTTAGTAAAAAGTCCGAATTCGGACTCTCTATTTTATGTTATTTTAGTGAATTAGTCTCAAATACAAGCTCTTGAACCATGGAGACCACATCAACCGGTTTCACGATGACTCCCTTTGGAACTTGGATATGTTCATGCGTGAAATCGACGATTCCTACGATCCCGTTCTCAATCAGCAGATTAACGGTTTCTTGAACATCTTTTGAAACTGTCAAAATCGCAATGCGGCATCCAGCCGGCATTTTTTCTTTGAGCATCTCCATCGGATAAACCGGAATCTCATATGCGTTGCCGGTCTTTTGCGGTTGTACGTCAAAGGCGCAGGCAATCTCTCCGACAACATGATTCCAACGATTATAATTCATCAATGCGCGACCCAGATTACCGGCTCCCACAATGATGATCTTCTCATCGAAATTACCGCCTAATTCTGAATCGAAAATATCGATCAGTTTATTTACGTCATATCCATAACCTTGTTTACCCAGTGAACCCAAGAAAGAAAAATCTCTCCGGATCGTTGTCGGTTCAATGTCCACGAACTCTGAAAGTTCACGAGACATGATTCTCTGCACTCCCAAATTGCTCAGCTTGCGTAACGCTTTTAGGTAAACCGGATAACGTTGCAATGTCGCTTTGGGCACATGTTTATTAGTTGCCATAATTATCACCATCCTGTGTAATCATATCATAGATTTGTTTAATTGTGAATATTTTATTATTTCATACTTGTAATTCTAAGCCCGGATCTGCAGCCATCGATAGGTCAGCACGAATACCGTGATTGAATGCTATTGTGCCCGCAGCACCGATCATAGCCGCATTATCTGTACAACACCACATCGGCGGTATAGTTATCTTGATATCCGGAAAATCGCTCTGTAAGCTTTGTACGCGCGCACGTAATCTTGAATTAGCGGCAACACCGCCGGCCAACACAAAGTGACGCACATTGAATTGTTTGAGTGCCTTTACGGATTTACTCAACAACTCATCAAGTGCCGCTTCTTGGAACGCAAAAGCAAGATCTTCGTTGATAACATCTTCTTTAATTTTAGTTTTCTGAGCCAATAATTGAAGAACCGCAGACTTAAGTCCACTGAATGAAAAATCAAGTTCTTTTTCAGTTCTTACTTTCGGTAATATATAATGAGGTTTTCCCAATTTAGCCAGCTTATCGATTGCCGGTCCGCCGGGATACGGAAGACCCATTACGCGAGCGACTTTATCATAAGCTTCACCGATAGCATCATCCTGTGTGGACCCTAGGATTTCAAACTGATACTCCTCTTTCAAAAGAACCAATTCGGTATGACCTCCCGAGACAACAAGGGCTAATAATGGATAAGTCAATTTCTCAACAAAGCTGTTAGCATAGATATGACCGGCAATATGATGAACCGGTACTAATGGTTTGCCTGTATACCAAGCCAGTGCTTTTGCTGCTTGAACACCGACATGTAAAGACCCAATAAGTCCCGGACCTTGCGTGATGGCAATTGCATCGATTTGATCCATCGTAGTCGAAGCATTCGAAAGTGCTTCCTGCAGAACAACGGAAATGTTTTCAACATGGATCCGTGATGCGACTTCAGGAACGACTCCGCCGTATTTTGTGTGAACATTGATTTGCGACGAAACTACATTCGATAGCACGACGTTTCCGTTTTCAATCACCGATGCAGCCGTCTCGTCACAACTGCTCTCAATTGCCAGTATTTTTATTGATTTCATTCAGTTCTCCTAACTTGACCAACATCAAATAAGCATCTTCATGGTTATCCTGATAATAATCTTTTCGTATTGTTTCAGTCTTGAATCCTAACTTTCTGTACAGATTCTGTGCTGCGATATTACTGACTCTTACTTCAAGTGACATCACCTCTGCGTGTTTCTCAACAGCTACTTCCATGGCATGAACAAGCAATGCTTGGCCGATATGTTTATGTTGATAAGATTTATCAACGCCGAGCGTTGTGATCTGTGCTTGTTCAAAGATGATCCAAATTCCGACATATCCAACGATATTATCATCAAACTCATCGACAAAAACAGTCGAATAAAGATTGGACTCAAGTTCATACTTAAAATCATCCTCACCCCAAGGTGAAGTGAAAAGCTGATTCTCCAATTCTAGTACCCGGGTAATATCTGCCAATGTCATTAATCTGATCATGATTTCAAATAAGCCTCAGATACTTTCAAATAGATCGGTGTTAATTCATGAACATTCGCAACCGGCTTCCAAAATTCTTTTAGAGCAAGAAAATTGAGCGATAGATCGATCGGTGCATTACTTCTGCCAATCAAATCATCGTCACCTACTACTGTGTAAGTATCATCAATTAGTAGCAATGCCTCGGAAATCGGCAGAACCGTATCTTCCATCAGCGGCCTACCGTTTTCATAACAACCGATATAAACGCGATTGCTTCTGGCGTCCATTATAGCTGCCTTCTTTCCGCTGCAGCCGGCCATAAGTTGCAAACTCGACAATGTGAATAGAGGCAGATTCCCTTGCGAGCAAATCACCTTGGCGACAGTCATTGCGATTCTTACACCTGTATAACTACCCGGACCGACAGTAATAACGAATGCATTCGCATCGGCCGGTGTCCATCCTGCTCTTTCGAATGCTCTGGCTAATTCGACTAAGATCGTTTCTGACTGCGTCTTAAAAGCTTCTGCATGATAGGATTCGACAATACTATCATTTTCGATCAAAACGATCGTCAATGTTCGATGTGAAGTATCCAGCCCAACGGTTTTCATAAGATCTCCTTTAACAGTCGCTCATAGCGCTCTCCGACAGCTGCCAGACAAATTTTTCGCTGATCTTCCTCCAAATTAGTTAACGTTATCGAAAGATATTCAGAAGGTAAATGTTCTTTCATATAATTCGGCCATTCAATAACACATACGCCGTCACCTTCAATCATCTCTTCAAATCCTAATTCTTGATGTAAGCCTTCCAACCTATAAGCATCCATGTGGTATAACGGTAACCGTCCGTGATAGACTTTTAAAATCGTAAATGTCGGACTGCTTACAGTCTTAGTAATCTCAAGTCCAAGCGCCAATCCCTGGGTAAACGTTGTCTTCCCTGCACCCAAATCACCGATGCAAAGTATACACATCCCTGTATTACACAATAAACCTATTTTTCTCCCCAACTCTTTTGTCTCGGTTGCGGAATTACTGATCAGTTCTTTTTCCATTCTTTCACTCCTGTCGCTTTTGTATTATATCATGGATGATTTGAGGTATAAAGATTTACGTACCTTAAAATGATTTTCAAATTGGGATATAATTTCGGTAATTTTTCAATAAAAAATAGGATTTCTCCTATTTGATAAAACTAATATAATATTCATCAAACGTAATTCCCATATCATTCATTCTAGTTGCATCTGTAACACCGATGTATCGCCAATGCCACGACTCGAATTTATATCCCGTGATATTTTCTTTTCCACTCGGATAGCGAAGTATATATCCGTATTTATAAGCGTTATTGTTCAGCCATTTATACTCCGGAGAATCAGCAAAATTCGAGAAATCTGTTGATTTCGAAACCAGATCTAATGCTAATCCGGTTTGATGTTCTGAATGACCGGCACGTGCAGAGAATGTATCTGCATATGCCTGATTATATCGACCTACATAGTCATTATACAAATATGTTTGAGTTGAGTAACTACGATAACTCGATTTCACTGTGATATTCAACCCATCATGTCCCATATTATCACACATTTTTACATACGCCGAAAGTGCTGTTTCATCCATTTTTCCTGAGCCGCATTTCATGATCTCAACCAAGTTATTAGGAATGTAAGATGATTTTAGTTGATGGTTTTTATTTACTAACATTAAATATCCTTTATCCGTTGAAGCCTCTTTTATATTTACGTAAAATCCCGAAACTTTTTTTAGATCATCACCGGAATTAACTGTTGAAACAATAACGTCTGCAGATAATGAGGTGTTTTTTAAACTATAATCCATATAACGCTTAAGCAATTCAGATTTGAAGTTTTTATCACCTATAATACCAATCAGGGATCTGCTGTATGCCATCTCCAGACTCTTCGCAATCGTTGTTGTGTCAGCATTAACAATCAAGGATATATCTTGATCCGAATAGCCTTTATCAGCCAACAACAGATAGTTTGGGTCAATTATTTTAGATAAACTATCTATTATATAGTCATGCCTGAGCAAGATTTCAACCTCGTTAGCACTTAATCCATCAAACACTGAAATCTCGTTTTCCGAATAACCTTTAACATGAAGTAGCCTAAAATTTGAATCATTCAGATAGCGGTCAATATCAATTATCTTTTTTGATATTAGTATCTTTTCCAAAATTATTTTTTCTGACTTATTAATTTGCGCAATTTCATAGTCGTTATATCCCTTTTCGAAAAGAATTTGATAATTGGGAATCGTGATGATCTTTACGATATTCTTTGTATATTCCTTTTCAATCAACTTTCCTATTTCAATTGAATCCTGCGAATTGATCACATTAATTTCTTGATCCGTGTAGCCTTTCTCCGCAAGCATTGAATAATCCGGTATTGTAAGGTAATTAACTACTCTTTTAACATCCCACTTAACCGCGAATGAACTAACAAAAAGCACAATAAAAATGGAGCAAAATATCTTTTTTTGTTTCATTAAAAGTTCCCCCATTCTGTCTCTGCCGAATTATTTTCATCCGTGTAGCTATAATTCTCAAACTATATCGACCTACTAAACAATTATCGGACTTTATATCTGTTTTTTTAACTTATTTCGTCTAACAGTTCACTTTGATTCTTACTAATAATATAGGATATTTCTTTGTAGGTCAACAACAATAAGCAGTGATCAAGAGCGCAAAAGAAAAGGCTCCCTTAGGGGGAGCCTAGGAATCCGGCAACGAGTTATTTTCACTATGGCATGCATAGCTATTTTCACCGCGGTAGTGCTTAACTTCTGTGTTCGGGATGGGAACAGGTGTGACCACTACGCCATTATCACCAGA
>Ga0209125_1000386_pt1 | contig 59366 bp, 55 predicted proteins | sample BarGraIncub1131A_FD_184503 | JGI IMG/M metagenome (GOLD analysis project Ga0209125, IMG submission 184503) | Arctic peat soil microbial communities from Barrow, Alaska - Barrow Graham LP Incubations 11-31A (SPAdes) (version 2) | ecosystem: Environmental > Terrestrial > Soil > Wetlands > Peat... | reverse complement strand
AAGAGATCCGATCAAGAATGTCGCCTTCCACCCATTCGATCTGCCCGAAAAGCCGTTCTGCCTCGTAGCTGTACCACGAAAAGATCTTCCTGACATGCTTCAGATCGGAATTCTTCCTCCTTAACGCCTTCACCTGCTCCCCACGTTTTGTCAGATCCACGAGCAGATGTGCCCCAAGCATGCCAGTACCTCCGGTAAGAAATATCATCTGGATTTCATCTATTCAGCTCAATTTTCTTTATTCTTATACTTATTGCCAAAGTGTTTCGGTTTGCCAATTATCGGGAAAGCCCATTGCCTTAGTATCAATATTAGGATATTTTGAAAGCAAAGTGTTAAACTTAGCCTGAACTTTATGCCTTGGATTTATAGTATTCATCAGGTAAATGATCATCGAAACGATAAAGTAGGTTTTATTATTCAGCGACTTTGACAAACCGGTTTCAGGCGAAATGTAGGTAGTTTGATTGATAAACGGATTGCGGGGACTGCGGGGAACAATTGGCTGAATTCGCATTTCCCGGTTCCACAAACGGGAATGGTGGGCGCAAATATTACGCAAATAAACAATGCTATGCAGCCACGAAGAAAGAACGCTGTCGGTTAATCCAAAATAACCGGCAATATCACGCTTATCCTTTCCGGATACGAGATTGCTGTATAAACTTGATAATACTCCAAACGACGACACTTCAAACATCATCCAGCTGGGAGGCATCGAATCGGAATACTTGTTTTTAAATGCTTGTATAAACTCTTCGTCGCTGCGCGAATATTCAGATCCAACTTTCGAAAACGTATCGGCATGTTTAACCGGGTTTGAGAAATTGGCCGAATCGAGATACCAGAATGCCCCCCGGCTGTGCGAAAGCACATAAATCATTTTTGCACGAACTGCAACTTCAATTTTTTCGAGTTCGCGCATAATAAGCAAGCGCAATTCGCGGTCAAATTTATAAATATTGAAAGCCGTTTCGAAGTTCGAGTTGGGTTTGAACTGATGGTTTTGCTTGTTGGCAAGCATTGGATACCAATAACCGCTAAGGCGGTAATAGCTAATTACTTCTAATAAATGAAGTGCTTTGGGTTCGTTGGCAATTACGAGCCCCCTGTTTTTTAACTGTTTAAGTTGGTCGGCATACGAGAGTGCCGTTTTGGCATAAGGCACTTTACTCATGGAAATATAAATAAAAAGCTCACCCTGAGCGCGCTGTTCTTACGGGAAGCGGGGTAAGCATGTTGTTGCAAAGGTAAACAAAAATGCATCATGTCCAAATATTTTTCAAACTCAATTATTGCGCACTTGGTGATTGGGATCGTACAAAAATTCTAACTCACTTTTCTATCAATTTGTATATATCTATCTAATTGTGAGGGTTTTAACACCGGTTGCAAACATCTCAGTTGGTGATTCACAAAGCATGGCGGTTTCTATTTTTTGGGGTTGACGGTACGGTCCAGCTGCTTGCTGAGGATCTTCTTGATCTCGGTCATCTTCTGGTAAGAAGCCATCAGCTCCATCGCTCCATCGAAATCTTTAGCCGCGTCAGCGATCTTCATCTTGCTTTCTATCTGATTCATCATAGTAGAAATTACCCGTAGTTTGTACTCGCGGACAAGCTTCGGAACCACCACCTCCAGCAAGTCTTCCTCTTTTTCGATGTGACTGCCGCTCCGTTCCCAGAAGGTGCTCAACGGATGCTTTTCGGAGACGATGCCTGAAGCGTAATGATTGATTTGGGGATTGTTATGGTGGGTGAAATGTCGCATGGCATTGAAATCCGGATCGACCATGTGAAGACGGTACTCCTCCAGTATGGTATTGACCAACGGATCCACCGAGACCATGTTGTCGATCTCGAGCTCGGATAAAACATAGGTGGCCACAGATTCCGAGATCCATTCGCCACTCACCTCATGCTCATAATCATAAATATTAAGCGATCCGCATTTGAGCAGTACCCTCAGCAGCTCTTTCTCCTCCAGTTCAAAAGGATTCTCCACTACCGTGGAAATCGCCGATTTTGGCATTGCCGTTTCAGGCCCCGGTTCAGATGAAGCAGGACTCTCCCTGACTGTCGGACCTTCGTTTTTCTTCAGCCGCTGCTTCCTGATCTCATTGTAAAGCACATCCTCGCGCACTTCCAACAAGCGGCTGCACTCCTTAAGGTATTCGGTGCGGACGATCTCCTCGGGAATCACGGAAATAGAACTGACGATATCAGTAATCAGCCTGGCCCTCGAAAGCGGATCATTCTCGATGCCGGACAAAAGAATCCTGGTCTTGAATTTGATGAAATCGGTTTCGTTATCCTTAATATATTGTGTCAGTTCGGTGGCGCTCATCGATTTCGAAAAGGAGTCGGGGTCCTCGCCATCGGGTAAGGGGAGCACTTTGACATTGATGCCTTCCTCGAGCACGAGGTCGATCCCGCGAAGCGAGGCCTTGATCCCCGCCTGGTCGCCGTCGTAGATGATGGTGATATTCTTCGTAAAACGCCTGATGAGCCTGATCTGGTCGACTGTGAGAGAAGTCCCTGAGGAGGCCACCACATTCTCGATTCCCGCCTGGTGCATCGCAACGACGTCGGTATAACCTTCTACGAGATAACATTTATCTTCCTGAATCATAGCGCGTTTGGCCTGGTAAATGCCATAAACGATCCGGCTCTTGTGGTAGATATCCGATTCGGGAGAGTTGAGGTATTTGGCAATGCTTTTTTCCTGAGAAAGTGTTCTGCCGCCAAAAGCGATGACCCTACCGGAGATGCTGTGAATCGGGAACATCACCCTGCCCGAAAAACGGTCGCGGACCCAATCATCACGCTTGATGGTGAGCCCGGTCTTCTCGAGGTACTCCATCTTGTAACCCTCTTTCAGAGCCGAATTGGTGAAGGGTTCCTTCCCGTCCGGACAATAACCCAGACCGAATTTTTTGATGATCTCGTCGCGGAAACCGCGTTCGTGGAAATAGCCTAACCCGACGGCCCTGCCATATTCCGTGTCCCAAAGCTGGACAGCGAAATATTTCTGCGCGAACTCGGAAACGATGATCTGACTCTCGTGATCGTTGCGCTCCTGAACATCCTCCGGGGTCTCCTCTTTCTCCTGAATTTCGATGTGGTATTTTTTTGCCAGCCACCTCAGTGACTCCACAAAAGAGAGGTGCTCGTGCTCCATGATGAAGTTGACGGACGATCCTCCTTTGCCACAACCGAAACATTTGTAGATGCCTTTCGATGGGGAAACATTAAAAGATGGGGTCTTCTCATTGTGAAAAGGACACAGTCCAATCAGGTTCGTTCCTCTTCTTTTAAGGGTGACAAACTCTCCGACAACCTCCGTGATTTCTGCGGTGTCGAGTATTCGCTGGACGGTGGCTTGGTCTATCATGCATACAAATGTAGTGAAAAGTGAAAAAGGAAAAGTGAAAAAGGAGCTCCAGTGAATTGAAAAATTACGTTGCGAAGATCTTTCTGGTAACAAAATAAATTTTGATGACTCCGTACATCAGCACCAGTGCAAAAATAATTGCAGCGCCTGACGGGATATCGTAGACGTAAGAGAAGATGAGGCCGGCCAGGGATCCAATAAATCCGAAGAGTATGGACAGGAAGATCATGATATGAAAATGGCGGGTGAACAGGTTGGAGATGGCCTGCGGAATGGTGAGCAGCGACATAACCAGAATGATTCCCACCACTCTGATGTTCAATACAATAGTTAGAGCAACCAGGCAAATCAGAATGATATTAAAGAGTCTCACCGGTGTATTGTTGGTCAGCGCATATTCTTCATCGAACGAGATAAACAGGATCATCCGGTAGAAAACGATGAAAAAAGCGGCAATGCCAATGGTCAGTAATACCAGAAAAATTAGGTCGGTCAGGGAAACTGTCAGGATATTTCCGAAGAGGTAACTCATCAGGTTGGGGGCGTAACCGGGTGTCAGGAAAATGAAGATGATTCCGAGGGCCATGCCGAGCGCCCAGAGCATCGCGATGGCTGAGTCTTCGCGGAGATCGGCTTTCCTGGTAAAGAATTCAATTCCCAAAGCTGAGAAGATTCCGAATAATACGGCACCCAGAATCGGGTCGAAACCCAGGTAATAGCCCATTCCGATGCCGCCAAACGAGGCGTGGGTGATGCCGCCGCTGATAAAAACGATGCGACGTGAAACGATGTATGTTCCTATGATTCCGCAGGTTATACTTGCGAGAAGGGAAGCCAGCAGGGCATTCCGAAAGAAACTCATCTCCAGGAGCGACATCAGATTCTCCATTATTGCTCGTGTTGTTTTAAGACGGTATGCGGAATTCTTCCGTGGGTGATGATCTGAATCGGGCATTCATAAGCCTCCATCAGCTCGGGTGTAATCTTGTTCCCGGGATGGTAATGGAGCGAGTGGTTCACGCAAGCGATCGATTTGACATAAGTGGAAATAGTGCCTAAGTCATGGGATACCAGCAATATAGCAATGTTTTCGTTCAGCTTTTTCAGCTTTTCATACAATTCTTTTTCGAACCGGTTATCCACGTAAGTGTTTGGCTCGTCCAATACCAGCAGCTTGGGCTGGTTGACTAGTGCCCGGCAAAGCAAGGCCCGCTGAATCTGTCCGCCGGAAAGCTCGCCGATGGCCTTGTTGCGGATTTCGTATATCCCCATTTGCTCCATCAGCTGGTTGGCGAATTCAAGGTCTTTTTGGGCGTAGGATTTGATAATCCTCTTTTTGGACATCAGTCCAGACTTTACCACCTCACTCACAGAAATCGGAAATTTCCGGTCTATGTTGTTGATCTGCGGAAGATAACCGATCCGGTGATAATTGCCTTGGGTCATGCAATTGTGGAAAACGACCTCCCCGCGGACGGGTGTCAACAAGCCGAGAATGGCCTTCAGCAGGGTGGTCTTGCCTCCGCCATTCGGACCGATCACTCCAATAAAATCACGATCGTGGATGGTGAGGGAAACATCTGAAAGAATGATGTTTTCATCGTAACCTACCGTGATATTCCTAATATCGATCAGCGGAACATTATATCTCAGATTTTCCAGTAGCATAACGGGTATAAATTTACAAATTAATCGGCGGTTGAGGCGCTACTTTGCAGCAGCCATTTTCCTTGCGAGGGAGATCATTTCACCTGGCCAGTCGTAAGCCAGCGGATCAATCTGAATGATCTTGCTCCCCGTTTCATTGGAGATGATCTCCGCATTTTCGATGTCGAACTCCTTCTGAATCATGATGTAGGCGATTTTTTGCGCCTTAGCCTGCAGTACGATATTCTGCACATGCCTCGGAGTAGGCACCTTGCCTTCAAACTCAATCGAAAGCTGTTCGAGCCCGTATTGCCGTGCAAAATACCCGAGTGCAGGATGAAATACCATGAAGGTCCGCGAAGGAATATTGGCGAGAATTGCCTTCACTTCGCGATCGACACTGTCGATTTTTGATAACAGCCTGTCGAGGTTCGCCTGAAATTTTTCTTTGTTTGCAGGGTCGATTTTCGCCATTCCGTCAAAAATATTCCGGGCGATGATTTTGGCCCCATCCGGGGATGACCAAGTATGAGGATCCACGCCTTTTTCGTGTTGCTGGTCGCCGTGGTTATGTCCTTCAGCATGAATCAGTTCCACTCCGGTTGAGGTATTGATGAATGCCAATCCGGGATTGATAGACTGAAATTTATCGAGATAAGCCTCTTCAAAGCCAAGAAAGCCATTGGCAAAATAGGCTCCGGCCTTCGACATTTCGGCCATCTGCCGGGGCGTGGGATTATAGGTTTCGGGTCCGACGCCGGGAGGAACCATCACCTCGCAGGTATAGGATTTGCCGGTGATCTGATCGGTAAAATACTGAAGCGGAAGGATGCTGGCAAAGACAATTTTCTCTATTGGTTTCTTCTGCGCCGTATTGCACGCAAACATAACCGGAATCAGAATCAGAATGATTATAGTTTTTCGCATAAATAGTCTATTTTTTTGGTGGCACCGGATCGTACCCGCTGGTACCCCAGGGGTGGCAGTGCAGAATCCGGTTGGTTGCCATCAGGAATCCCCGGATGGGTCCGTGAATCTTCACCGCATCGAGAGCATACTGCGAGCAGGTAGGTACATGACGGCAAGAAGAAGGTGTCATCGGTGATAGGACTGCCCGGTAAAAATAGACCGGAAGCAGCACGAACTGCACAAATACCCATCTGATTCCCTGTAGGTTTTTTCTGATCATTTTAAGCTGAATGAAGCTCATTATACTTTAAAATCAGGACAAAGTTATCCAAATGTGGCTACTTTTTTATAACTTTCAAAGCTATCTTTGCGGTCAGGCATTGATGGTGGTGGAAGTGAGGGATCTGTTGATCCAAAAGGGCATCCCCTACGACCATATTTATGCCAAGATATTTTTCTGAAAAGATGGAAGTAACCAGGGAACCGCTATTCGGTAAGACGTTGGATGAGTTGGTCTTACTCACCGTAAAATTGGGATTACCCGGCTTTGCGGCCAAACAGATAGCCGATTGGCTGTACAAAAAGCCTGTCAACTCGATCGAAGAGATGAGCAATCTCTCCAAGAAAACCAGAGAGTTGCTGGCAGAAAATTTCGATTTCGGTACCTCCCTGCCGGTGAAGGTTCAGGTCAGCGCCGATGGTACAAAAAAATATCTCTTCACTACCGGGAAGCATCAATTTATAGAAACAGCCATGATTCCGGACGATAACCGGACGACGGTCTGCGTCTCCTCGCAGATAGGCTGCAAGATGGACTGCCTCTTCTGCATGACGGCCAAACAGGGATTTCAGGGTCAGCTGTCGGCGGGAGAAATCGTCAATCAGATTCGTAGCATCGAAGAGGCGGCGGCTGTCTCGAATATCGTCTACATGGGCATGGGAGAGCCTTTCGATAACCTCGACGAAGTGCTGAAGAGCATCGAAATTCTCACTTCCGACTGGGGTTATGGGATGAGTCCGAGGCGCATCACGGTGTCGTCCATCGGAATTGTCCCTGCCATGAAGCGTTTCCTGAAAGAGAGCGAGGCGCATCTGGCCATCAGTCTGCATACCCCTTTCGATGAGCAGCGCAAGAGCCTGATGCCGGTGCAGATTGCCTATCCCATCCGTGAAGTGATTGAAGAGATCAGGAAATGGGATTTCAGCGGGCAGAGAAGAGTTTCCTTTGAGTACATCCTTTTCAACGGTCTGAATGATACTCCATTACACGTAAAGGAGCTGGCTCGTTTGTTGAATGGCATCAAGTGCCGGATCAACCTGATCAGGTTCCATCCGGTTCCGGGTACGCCCTTGGTAAGTCCGGACGAAGAGACCATCCTGCATTTTAAGAATCAGCTCAACGACAAGGGAATTTTCACTTCCGTACGTGCCTCCAGGGGGCAGGACATCTACGCAGCGTGCGGATTACTCTCTACAAAAGAACAGAACCTGATCAGTTAGTCAAAGGGATTTCAGGCTAAAAGCTCTATTCGATTTCCCTCAACATCGAGTACCACACTTTCAAAATAGCCATCCCCACTCGTACGTGGTTCTCCGACAATTCTATAGCCATCTGCCCGAAGTTTTTCGGTAAGGGAAATTACCACTTCTTTTGAGCCCAAAGTAAAGGCGATATGCGTGATTCCGAGATGTTCATTTATATCATGGGATCCATCAGCCAAAGACTCCCTGCGCATTATTTCCAGTGCCGGGCCACTTTCAAAGCTGATAAAATAGGATTCAAATTTCTTGATTGGATTGACATATTTATCATTGCTTACGCCGTTAAAATAGCGGACGTAAAAATCCCTCACCGCTTCCAAGTCTTTGGTCCAAATGGCAATATGTGCAATTTTCACCATGGTACGTGCCTCAGGGGGACTGTAATAAAAAATTGATCAGGCTGCCGGTTTTAGTTTGTCAATGATAAGGAAGGCCAAACGAAAACCCTCAAGGATAATTTTTGAATCCTTAACCCCATCGTAATATCCGGATAGATGGAGAGTGTGGTAAGCGTCATTGACATAATTCAATAATTTCTTATCCAGTTTAGATATCTCTTCTTCGTAATAGCTAATGTCTTTTCTTCCTTTCTTCTTCTCGACGCCTTTAAGAAGCAAGTAGCCGTCAAGTGCTAGTAATACAGCATTATATGCAGTGCCGCAGGCGGTTTTTACATATTTTTTATCAACATAAAAAAAATCCTCTTTCCCTGCTTTCTTAAGGGTTTCTTTTGCATTATCCATGTAGCGGATCGCTTCCGTGTAGTACTTGGTTTTGATCTTATCCTGATCGGTGATTGCCATCATTTCTTGTTTTTACAAAGTTACGCTATATTTATTCCAATCAAGAATTTCACGGATTGAAATTCCCTGTGTCGACCCACTCGTTTTTCAGGAGCGACCACCACTCGATGGCTAATCCTTTCAGAATGTAATCATAAGGCAGCCAGCCATATCCCTGGTCTCCCCAACCGGCTCCCCAAGAATTTCTTACTAGGATAGCTCCGGTAGTCTCTCTCGCACCCGCCGCTACATTTCTGATCTTCATTCCATCATCGTAGCCGGCCGCAACCACCGCATGACCACCCTCCACCTTGTCGCCTCTTTCGGGATACGGGATTTTGCCGTGATTGGTATTTGATTGTGCGATAGAACTATAGACTGTGAATCCGAACATCAGCGGAAGCGAGGAAGCCAGACTCTTTTTGATGCTGGCTAATAAATCCGCCGGAGTGGTTCCGGTTGGTTCGAGATCGAAATCCGGCTCATTGTAGGGCCAGTACTCCTCCGGCGGCACGCCGAAAAGGGTCATGGCTCCCATCATGTTGCGCATAAAAGTGCCGCTGTCGCCGGTTTGATGCATCAACGTGCGGGCCGTTTTGTATAGGAGGAAACCACTGCGATAAATTGACTGAAGCAGCGCCGGGAGCGCCTGAAGGAGCCAGCTTTGCAAGCATTTTTTTGACCGAATCTTTCTGTCCCAGTGCGGATAACCGAGGAGAAATCGGGCCAATCCGGCAGCCAGCCAAATTTTGGCGTAAAGTTTAGGTTTGTCATAAAGGGAGGAATTAATATTTGGTAAGTTTGTGTTATTGCATCTGGAACAAAATAATAAGGGAAAAGTTGCAAAACCAGAACTAATTATCTATAAACGCCCATTCAATGAGAGGTTTAAAACTTTCCTACGGGATCCTGCTCATCCTGTTTATTTCAGCATCCCATTCTTATTCAGGGGATTCCGGATCAAGTCCGGAATGACGGGGCACTATTAAAATAATGTAAGACCAAGTTAACACCATATCTTATGCACAGATTTTTTAGGGGTATCCTGACAATTTTCCTGGTCCTGGCCTTGGCAATCCTCATGAGTACAGGATTATGTAAAATAACCAAGGCCCAATCCAACAGCTATAAAGCAGATCTGATCATCTATGGGGGGACTTCCGCGGCAGTAGTTGCTGCCGTAGAAATGGTAAAATCCGGCAAATCCGTGCTGATCGTTTCACCGGATACGCATCTCGGCGGACTGATTTATGGAATTTCCGGAGAGCCGATCGCTCCCAACAAGACCGGCGATAAAAAGCTGCAAGCCTATTGCTTCAGGGTTTGCATGAGCAACTTACAGGAGAATAGGGTTCCGTTTCCAAAGCCTGAAAAATACAACCCGGACAATTATGAGTTGATGGGCAGATTGCTGGATGCCGGATGGAAAGATTTCCTCGGCAAGTTCGACCAGATCCCCAACTGGAAGACTGATACCAACAACAATGGCCCGTTCAGCTATGATTTCATTGGAGGGAACTACGACTATCCCGAGGCATCGTACGAACGGAGGAAGGAGATCGCCAAAGAGCATGAGAATTACCAGAAGGGATTGCTCTATTACCTGGGCAACGATTCGCGGGTGACTGCCGGTGTGAGGGAAGTATTCACCAGCTGGGGACTGGCCAAAGATGAGTTTGTGGAGAACGGGAATTGGCCGTGGCAGATGTATATCAGGGAGTCCAGAAGGATGTCAGGCACGTTTGTGACGACCGAAAATGAGGTGACCAACAAGAATTTGGTGAAGGATCCGGTAGGGATGGGGTCCTACAACATGGATTCGCACAACGTTCAGCGCTACGTGACGCCCGATGGCTGGGTGCAGAATGAAGGGGACGTGCAGGTTCATTTAACCAAGCCCTACCTGATTTCTTTCGGTTCCATTCTTCCGAAAAAAGCGGAATGTTCGAATTTGCTCGTTCCGGTTTGCGTCTCTTCCAGCCACATTGCCTACGGATCGATCCGGATGGAGCCGGTTTTCATGATTCTGGGACAGAGCGCGGCCATCGCGGCTTCGCTGGCCATCGATAAAAAGCAGGCGGTTCAGGAGGTGGATTACAATATCCTGAAACAGAAATTACTTGAGAAGAAGCAAGTTATCGCGATGCCATAATCTAGCAGATCTTTACTGTTTCAATACCCAGCAACATCCCAAGTTTACTGATGGATGAAGCAATGTGTCCGACGCCAATGGCACAGTGATGCGCGGGGCCCTGCTTCGACCATTGGTTCATGAATTCCCTGGCGCCCAGTGCAAAGCGGTATCGGCTGTTGGTATTTCCGATCTCGAGAACCGGTCCGGGTACAGACTCGCCCTCCGCGACCAGGAAGAAAATTCCATCTTTGCTTTCAACAATGGAGAGCAATGTCACCGGACCGTGTTTTACGCTCATCTGGATGGAGAGTCCCTTGCCGGGTTTGCCATGGTAGAGGGGAAGTGGAACCAGCCGGACACGGCCTTCCGCGATAGCAAAATGGGCCGGACCATCATGACCCATCAGGACGACATCATCCTTGAAATCCATCAGGTAAAACTCTGAGAAAGAGCCGCCCGCGCCAAATTCTGCCATGATCTTCATGGCCTGGGCGTTCTTGACTTCGCATTCCCCGGCTACGGGAATATTTTTGCCGGTCAGCAGGGTGTTGCCGGCAATGACAGAAGTGACGATTTGCTCGTATTCATTGCCGGATTCGCCTTCGTAATAATAGGCCATTGAACCGAGCCCGTGGGTTTCGATAAGCTTGTCGAGGGCGACAGAAGTGCGTGCCGCGCGGCCTATTTCGGCGGGTTCACATTCTGCCGATACCTCGAAGGTGACATTAAATTCGGCAATTTTGGCATAAACTTCATCCTTAGAGACTTCATCCCGGTATTTCTTCAGCTCGCACATTTCCAGCATCTCGAAATGGGTGCCAAAAACTGCAGATTGCCGGGTGAGGTCCGTGTAAACATCGAGCATTCCGCCATAATAATGACCTAGGATACCGAGCCTGTTAGCCCGCATACTTTCTGCCACGCTGGCCGCACGTACATATTCTTCAATTTCTTTCCAGGAAGCTGCGTCCTTCAGGTATCCGGTTACGATATCATACTTAATGCCGCAACGGTTAAAGACGCCGGCAATTTCGGGTACCGAGCAAGCCTGGCAGTTCTCCAACCAGAGCCCGGTCATTTTACCTCGGTCGTTCAATTTGTTGAAAGCCGCATAATCGAGCGCAGCAACCGGTTGCAAGTTGAGCAGTATCACCGGGACCTTCACTTTTTGTGCGACCGGCAGAACGGTGGAGGAGAGGGCATAGGTGGAGATGTAGAGAAAAAGCAGCTCAATTTCGTTGCTTGCGAGGTAGGAAGCGGCTTCGCGTGCCCGCACCGGATTGTCGGCCATCCCGGCATCGATAACCTCCACGCCGAACCCTGAAATCCTTTGGTTGATTTCGCCCTGGAATCCTTTCAAATGGTCGAGTAAGCCCTCGAATTGTGCCCAGTAGGTATCAAGACCGATGCCCACCAATCCTATTTTTGTCTTCATTTCGGCAAATTAAACAGGTATTTAATTATAACAAAATAAGCAATTTATTTTATATAGATAGAAACCTGGCCCTCATCCTCAACTGCAAAGTGTGAAGAAAAAAGTGGCTCCGTTATCTACTTCTGATTCTGCCCGGATTTGTCCTCCATGTTTTTCTATTATTCTTTGAACTGTACTTAGGCCGACCCCAGTTCCGGCATTATAAGTTCCGGCGCTTCTTTCAAGACCATTGAATATGCATCTTCCGCATTGTTAAACAGTCGGTAGTTGATTTTGAATTCGAATTATTTTCCTATTTGTATCAATTTATCAAAAAGAGCTTTGTTCTCGTTGATTTTTGCTTCACTGCCATACACACAATATTCATTTTTTACCAGGATATCCTGTACCATTTTCTTCATGCCACGGATATCTTCTGCAGAAGTCGAAAGTACGGCTTTGCGCTCGGCATTCAGCATATCTGCTTTGGTTTTTTCAAAATAATACTGCATGGCTGTTGCTCCTTTACCGGAGGGAGTCAGGGGCTGATCCAGTCTTGCAATCGTACCAATGATGTAACGGGTCATGGTGGTTGAGTCTGCTTTGAATTTACCCAGATAGACGGTGGTAGAGTCAAAATTCTGAATCGTCTCCTTGAGGTTCGGATCACGGTAGGAGGCGAAATAGGTATTCCCGTTGGCAGAAAAACCACAAAATCCGCCATAGGCTCCGCCAATGACACGCACTTGTGTTTGCAGCCAGTCTGTGCTGATGATCTGGCTCAGAACACTGATCTTGCCGTTCCACTCATAACCCAATTTCTTAAAGTCATAGCCTTTCACTACATATTGAACTTTTGAGGCAGATACTAAGGCCTCTTTCTTGTTGGTCAGCTCAAATTTCCAGGGTTGTTTCTCCCCGGTACCGGAGGACATAACTTCATTGGTCCTTCCAAGTTCTGTCTGATAGGCAGATAAATCTTCAGGACTACAGGTAATAGCCGCGATCAAATTATCTTTTTTGAACAGTAACTGTGCCGTTTCAGAAAGATTGGCAATTATTTCCTTGTTTTTTGTACCAAAGTTTTTTAACAGGTCTGTAACGAAGTTATAGTAATCCAGCCCACTTGTCAACTCTTTGAACATTCCCCTGTTTGAGTAATAGGAGCTAACACGTGTCATGGCAAAACTCATTCCATCCTGTTTAATGGAACCATCCAAAGATGATTGCTCGCGTTTGATAAGCTCTTTCAACCTGACAGTATCATTGTAATTTGATTTTAGCAAAATTTCATTGATAAGATCCGTCATTTTGCCGGCTTTTCCCGTTGTCGTTTTTGAAGTGACTACGAATTTGGGAACCAGGTTTTCATCAGACCGATCTCCCAAAAACGTTGTGATGGAACTGTAAAAACTTCCGGTATTGATGTTCAACTGATTGTCCATACCCCCAAAAGTATAGTTTGCTGTATTCATTTTACCCAAAACTGATGTAAGCAACGCGGCATACGGTATTTTGTCCTGCGGCAATACCCCCAAATCAAAATAGAGATTCTGGTAGAGTATCTTGTTGGTAAACTCATTGTGGTACATCAACTGAATACCTTTAATGTCTTTCTGTTCAACCGTGTTGAATTCGGCCTTGGTCGGAATGTCAGACAATTGAAGCATTGGTATTTTAGCCAGCGCCTCTGGTGAGTCTTCCTTTTTTTGATATTCTTTTAATTCTTTGGTCTCCTGGACAAGCTCATCGATCTTACCAGGAGAAAGTGTTGCCTTGTAGGCAGCCAGCTCCTTGACGACATTGGCATCAATAGCTTTTTGCAGACCAGGTTCAGGCTTGAGTGAGATCAATACAGCATGTTGATTTTCAATAAGATACTTCTGGACCGTTTTCTCCAGCAGGTGATTTTTAATTCCGCTTTTTACTGCTGCCAATGGTTTTTCGAACTCCAGGCCAAGGAATGGATCATTGGCAAAAAACCATCCCTGATAATTCATGAAAAGGTACATCAACCCTTTCTGCGGGGTATTGCCCTCCCGCATATTGAACTCTGCACGGTTCAGGATCCCTTCTACCATGATCGAATCCAAACCTTCGGCGACAACCTTTTTCATCTCGGAAAAAACAATCTCCCTGAATTTGGGCAGATCTTCAGGATTAGCATTTTGTACGGTAATTTCAAATCTATTCTGGAAACCCTCATTCAAAGTAGCACTCACATCTTTACCAATTCCTGCCTTCTGCAGAGCCAGTCTGATTGGTGCAGATTCGTGGTTAACCAGGGCATTGGTCAGAACATCCAAAGCCAGGCACACCGGACGGTCGGTACTTTGTCCGGCAACGATACTTACACACAGTAAGGTGTTGTCTTTTAACGGACTTCCCTCCTGAGCCGGATAGCTTTTTTCGATTACTTTCATCTCTGCAAAAGGTTTTTGCAATGGAGTACTCAGATTCATATCCGCCTTTTGGTAGGCCGAAAGATAATTGTCATTGATAAACTGCAACTCCTGATTCAGGTCGGCATCCCCATAAAGCATGATATAACTGTTACTCGGATGGTAATATTTATGATAAAAATTTATGAAGTATTCAAAAGTAAGTTTTGGGATTTCGCTGGGATGACCTCCTGATGAAACGCCGTAAGTATTATCGGGGAAAAGGGCTTTGGAGACCTGGTAATCCAGTTCCCGGTCTGCACCGGAATAGGCGCCTTTCATTTCATTGTAGACTACTCCTTTTAATACCAACGGAGCATCTTTATTCTCCAGTTCATAATGCCAGCCCTCCTGCCTGAGAATCCGGGGGTCTGTCAGCAAAAAAGGATTGTAAACAGCATCGAGATAGACATGCATCAGGTTAAAATAGTCTTTCGTGTTCATGCTGGCCACTGGATAGGTTGTTATGTCAGATCCGGTCATTGCGTTCAAAAAAGTATTCAGGGAGCCTTTCATCAAAACATCAAAAGGGCTCTTCACGGGGAAATTCTTCGACCCATTGAGGACAGAATGTTCCAGGATATGGGGCGTTCCGAAATCGTTTTCCGGCAAAGTCTTGAAGGCAACATTAAAAAGTTTGTTAGGATCTGCGGCAGCAATTTTGAGTAACCTGGCACCACTCTGTTCGTGGACAAAGTAGTAGCACTCGGCATTCACCTCTTTGACAAATCGTTTCTCGGTCAGTTTGAATCCATGATAGGTTTTGTTCAGGGTAAATGGGTCTTTTTCAGCACATGAGATGCATACCAGGACAAAAAGTGACAGGATTAGAATGGATAGATAATTTTTCTTCATCTTAAAAATTTTATAGTGTAGAACGGAAAAAATCTATTATTGTCAGGAATAGAGATGTAAATCTAAAAATAAATATTCACAAATCAGTTGGGAGCGCCGGAGTAAAAAAATCACTTTCAGACGAAAGTCAAGAGGAATAATCACAGGAGAATACCTTGCATAGAACGAGCAGGTACTTGAGGTTTCCAGAGAGGTTAAACCTGATCCGGAGTTTAAAATGATTATCTTTGAGACACAAAATTGATAATCAAAATATTACAAGTATATAATCCCATGCAATCCATCAATCCTTTTTCTGGTAAAATCGTCCAAACCTACCGGGAATACTCGACTCCGGAGGTAAATGCCATAGTACAACAAGTGGATACAGCTTACCGAAGCTGGAAGCAAACCAACTTTGAGCACCGTTCAAAGTTGATGAAAAATCTCCAGTCAAAACTTGTGGAAAAGAGGGAATCGCTGGCTGCCCTGATCGTTTCCGAGATGGGGAAGGTCTATCGTGAAGCTTTGGGAGAGATCGATAAATGCACTTTGGTATGTGGCTATTATGCCGAAAATGGTGAGAGATTTTTACAAAATGAGCTGGTTCAAACAGAGGCTCAGGAATCTTACATCTCCTACCAACCCATTGGAACGATCCTCGCGGTGATGCCCTGGAATTTCCCATTCTGGCAAGTATTTCGTTTCCTTGCTCCTGCCCTGATGGCAGGTAATACAGGGGTGTTAAAACACGCCTCCAATGTTTCCGGCTGTGCGCTGGCCATCGAAAAGCTGGTCTTTGAGGCCGGTTTCCCGGAAAATGTATTCAGGATCCTTCTGATCGGTTCTTCCGCCGTTCAGAAAGTCATTGAAAATCCTGTCATCAAGGCTGTTACCCTTACAGGAAGCACTTCTGCCGGGAAAGCCGTAGCCGCCGCCGCCGGTGCCAACCTTAAAAATCCGTCCTCGAACTGGGAGGCAGCGACCCCTATTTAATCCTGGAAGACGCCGATATTCCTGCGGCCGCCAGGTTATGTGTGACCAGTAGGTTGCTTAACGCCGGACAGAGTTGTATCGGTGCCAAGCGATTTATCATTGCCGAAAAAGTATATGCTGCTTTTAAGGATGAATTTGTGCGACTGATGTCCGAGGCCGCATTTGGAGATCCTCTCAACCCGCAGACGGCTATCGGTCCGTTGGCCCGCACCGATCTTCGTGATGAGCTTCACTTACAGGTCGAAAGAAGCAGGGACATGGGAGCTAGAGTTTTGCTGGGTGGAACTATCCCGGTAGGGTCTGCAGCTTTCTATCCGCCAACAGTACTGGAAAATGTGATGCCGGGCATGCCTGCCTACCATGAAGAACTATTCGGTCCGGTGGCAGTTTTGTACAGGTTCAAGACGGAAGAGGAGGCTATCAAAATTGCCAATGACACCGTATTCGGTCTGGGTGCGGGAATATTCACTGCCAATTTGGATAAAGGCAAAATGCTTGCAGAAAAGGGATTGGAGGCAGGTTGTGTTTTTGTCAACGATTTCGTCAAGTCGGATCCCCGGCTTCCGTTTGGAGGCATCAAAGAGAGTGGCTATGGCCGTGAACTGTCCGCCTTTGGCATCAGGGAATTTGTGAATATCAAGACCATCGTAGTAAAATAGGGTGATAGTTACCTATAAGTGTTTTTGTCAAATTAAAAGATACATTTGATAGAACTTAAACACAGAAGTCGTCATCTTTCTTCTCGAAGGACGAAATACTATATTTTGAAACAAGAAAGAACAATGACTTTACAAAATATTTTGAAGACTGTCAAGCTCTCAGAATACAGGTTTTAGCCCCTTAAAGTTTAATTGTGAGCTCTGAAGGGTTCTCTCAACCTAGTTTCAAATTTGATAAGGTTCAGTAAACTTACGAAATGTCTCTTAATTTTCAATACCTATCAGTTCACTTTTAGTTGAAACTATAAAAATGGATCAAAGGTTGGATAAATGTACCAATATATTGATGTACCTGACCCGGAATATGTGACATTTTAAGACAGCAACGTCCGGAAAACATGATATCCATGACCCTTCATAACTCTTTATCAAAGATAAACAACTCTTCAATTGTTACTGAAAATACGGTGGCCAGGTCATATGCCAGTTTCAGGGATGGGTTGTATTTGTTCTTTTCCAGGAAGACAATCGTTTCTCTCCGTACATTCACTTTTTGTGCAAGTTCGTCCTGCGTAAGGTTATTTTTTGCCCTGAACTCCTTTATTCTGTTATTCATGTCTTAATCCCCACATCCTTAATCCGATCCATGAAAATAAATATATCAATGCCATCCCGGCTATTCCAACACCTATTAAGGTGTGATTTTCAATGTTCAGCCTATCACAGAAATACATGATGAACAGCCAAAGATAAATTGATATGTAATAGGAAATTGAGGCAGTTTTAACCTGAATTTTCTTTGATAATTCATCTTCGGCAGGTTCTCCCCTTTTTATGCCCGATATGCGTCTTATTCCTATGAATACGGCAAGTCCTCCAACTAGAAAAAGGACAATCCGGGGGAAAAATTCAATCAGGTTGAAGCTTGATGCAGCGTAGGCGAACCAAATGGTACTGGAAACAATCAGTAATGCTGCCACAGCGAAAATTAAAATGACTTTTTTCATGACAAATGATTTTATGTTATATATATCTAACACAAAGTTAGAAATAAATAACATTGATTTCCAACTTTTTTGGCAATTATTTTTCAGATATTTTCTTTTGTTAATAATTATTCAAAACCACTGTTGTCCGGTTAAGAATTTAGAAAATCTCTAGAACCCTTATATATAAAGGGATAGAGGTAAGTTCTTTGATTTTTTGATTTGAAATCTTGTTTTTTGATCTTTGCGGTATTAATCCGCAAGACCATGAACCAAGGGAAGACTGTTTTATCACAACTGATGTCATTTTTGCCTGAGTATGAGTTCAACAAATGTGTTGACACTTATAATGGTAATTATCGTGTAAGAACGTTTACTTGTCGGGAGCACTTTTACGTATAACTTTATTTTTTCTGGAAAATTCTAACGTTAAAATATCTATGCAGCTGTATTTTAACGAAAAAGACCAACTCTTACCATACCGGCACATTCAGCGATGATCGTCGAACTTAAGTGAAAAATCAACTTTTCAATTTGGCTATAAAATTGTCTGCCCGAAGGGTGGCGCCATAATAAACCGGTCCCATGCTGAAATACACCACCTTCATCCAGGTCGGGGCATGGATGCAATTGCAATAAGGAAGTCCGACGAAACTTCCGGTAGTGGAATTTCGGATTTCGAGCACGTGGTAAGCGATCGTCTCAAAAGTGATCAGGAAAATCCAAAAGACCGGGATGAAGAGGAGAAACCTGTATCTTTTTTTCGACAGGGTGAGGTAATTGAATACTTCGCTCAGACCAAACAAGGAAAGCGCCCAGGCCATCAACGGTAGTAGGTTCATTCCAAGAACCTTATGATAGTCATACATATAGCCGTAATAATCCTTCGCATAATGGACCCAAATAATTGCTACAACAGTCGCCAGAAACAGATGCGTTACTGCAATAATTCTCCTGGTGAGAAGGATATAGCCAAGGATAAATAACCAGGAATAAGCCAGCACAAGGTCTGCATGTGACCTGAAAATCGAAAACAGCAGAAGAATAACAAATGCAACAACAAGGTCTGTCACAAGCAAATGTCGCTTTGAAAAGGAGAAATAATCGGCAATCATTAAAAACTGGTTAAAGAATTCAGGTTCTAAATATAAGTTAAAATTGATTATTTTACTCTGTCAACAATTCAGTCCACAAAATTTGACAGATGCACTATCATCCACTGCCACAGATATTAGACTTACTATTCGTACCTCAGCGCTTCTACCGGATTCCTCGTTGCCGCTTTCCAGCTTTGCCAACTTACTGTCAACAAAGCAATTCCCAGGGTTAGCAATCCAGCCAAGGCAAAAATCCACCATGCGATGGTAGCTTTGTTGCCAAATCCTTTCAGTAAGTTGAAAATGATGGTCCATGCGATCGGACAAGCGATCATAAATGCCACCCCAATCCATCGCAGAAAGGTGATATTCAACATATATATTACTTCTGAACTTCTGGCACCGTTCACTTTTCGTATTCCAATCTCTTTTATTCTCGATTGCGTAGCATGGTAGGTAAGTGCAACGAGCCCTATCATAGCAAGCAGGATAGAAACAATGCTTGCAAACTGAAAAGCACTGTTTATTTGTTTGATCTCGTCAATATATTGTTCAACCTCCGCATTCGTAAAACTATATTCGAAAGGAAAACCAGGTGAGATCCGCCTGATTACCTTCTCAACAAAAGTAATGGTCTGACTGACGTCACCCGGTAGGATGCTTACAAATAAATGTTTTGTAAAATCCTGATTTTTAGGATGTGCAGAGATAATCATCGGTTTAACCATATTAAACAGGTAATTATTCTGGAAATCTTTCACTACCCCTATAATGGTACTCTGTTTGCCCCAAAAGAGGACCTGCTTACCGACCGGATTTCCGTAACCTAACATTCTTGCTCCGGTTTCATTGACAATTACACCTTTCAGCTCCTCCTGGCGGTCAGTTGAAAATTCATTTCCAAGGGCCATTTTCATTCCAAAAGTTTGGGTATAATCATCAGACACAATGGCATAACCAAACGATTCGTCATGTTTCACATTTTGATCGTCAATCCAGGTTACGCCAGAGTGGTTTGGGATACCTGCCGGCATGGCAGAAGCAGCACAAACGTCCTTAACAGTAGGTATGGCTTTTAATTCATCCTTAAGTGCTGTATAATTGGCTTTAAGCTTCGAGTTAAACGGTATTTGCATCACCATCTTATTATCGAACCCCAGCGGCATTTGCCGCATGAAAAGATATTGCCGATTAATCATTAAGGTTATGATAACCAAAGTTATAGAGACGATAAACTGAAAAGTTATCAGGATATTTTTGCTGTGGATGCCGGAGGTTGTTTTTTGACCCTTTTTGAAAAGGTCCAGAGGAGTGGTTCCGGATAATACAATTGCAGGGTAAAATCCGGCCAGCAAGGAGACGATAAGCCAAAGAATTGCACTGCCTGTCAGGAATAGGCGAGTATTCTCCTGTAAATAGGGTAAAATGTCCGACCCCGTCAAGTCCTTAAACAAAGGAGCTCCCAAATAAGAGAGTGACACACCCAATAAAATTGCCAAAAAGCAGATCAAAGCCGTCTCCTGCAGGAAATGCCACCGAATAAACCCGTTACCTGCACCTGCAATTTTCTTCAGGGCAATCTCTGAGGTTCGCTTCTGAACCAGCGAAGTCGACATATTCACATAATTCAAAATACTGACAGACAGGATCACCAGGCCAATAAATATCAGCATGTACAGGGGATTTTTGTTGTAATAGAGTTTTCGTTCTGTGACAGGAAGGAAGGAAAGGGTCAATCGCTCCGGATTACGGATACTCTCAGGTTTAAGCTCACTGTAGAAGTTGGCGATTTTGGCATTGAAATCCTGGTAATTGACCGCTTTGTGCAATTTAAAAAAAGGCTGCCCATTGCTATCCCAGCCTTCCAGCTTTGATTTCGACCTCAATGAAGTGATAGGAACCAGCATCGAAAAATGGAAGGTAACATATACGGGGATATCAACTACCCCTGTCACATTGAACATTTGATCTGAGTTTAACTGTAGTGCTTTCCCCAATGCCGGTTGATTGCCAAAATATTTTCGTGCTGTTTCTTTGGAGAGAACAATTGAATTTGGCTCTTTCAGGGCATTCTCCCTGACTCCTTCTATAAATTGGAATTGAAGGATATGAAAGAGGGTACTATCCGCCAGGTAAAAAGCAGCTTCATTGAAACTGACAATCTTGCCGCTGTTGCTTTCCTGGTAAGAGACAATACAGTTACTAAACGAACTAAAATTTTCGGTTCGTGCAAAATATTCAATTTCAGGGAAATGAGCTGCCAGTATTGGCGAAATGGCATAGCTGATCGTGGTATTTCCCAAGGGGGATTCCGGACTTTTTTCCACCAGGTTAAAGACCCTCTCGTTGTCGGGAAGGCTCTTGTTGTAGGAATTCTCCTTGAACACATGCATGATAATGAGGATGGAACAGGCAAAACCCAGGGCAAGACCGGTAATGTTGATTGCCGTAAAAGCTCCGTTTCTCCTAAGATAGCGGAAGGTGTTGATGATTGATTTGTATATCATGATATTTTGTGTTAATGCATCCTGATTCAGACACTATTCATACCTCAAGGCCTCCACCGGGTTTCTTGTCGCTGCCTTCCAGCTTTGCCAGCTCACCGTCAGCAAGGCGATAACCATTGCCAGTAATCCGGCCAGAACAAAAATCCACCAGTTAAGTTCCGTTCTGTAGGCAAAATTTTCGAGCCATCTGTGCATGGCAAACCAAGCAATAGGTGTGGCAATTACGAACGCTATAGCAACCCAGATCAAGAAATCATTGTTGAGCGACGCCGTGACTTCGATTGATCTGGCACCGTTCACTTTTCGAATGCCTATTTCTTTGGTTCGCTGCTCAATCATAAAGGAAGAAAGGGCAAATAATCCCAGACAGGAAACAATAACAGCAAGAAAGGCAAAGGCGCTGAAAATGCGACCCATCCCTTGCACATCGGCATACATCATGGCAAAGCTCTCGTCCAAAAAGGAATACCTGATTGGCTGGTTAACAGAGAACTTGTTCCAAACCCCTGTTATAGATTTTAAGACTTCCGACATATTTGATGTGCTTATTTTTACCGATACAATGTTTGGGCTATTTCCCAAGGCAAGACAAACCCCTCTTATATTTTCTTTGAAAGATTCAAAATGAAAATCTTCAACGACTCCTACAACTGACATCACATTACCGCCACCATTCGTAATTCTTTTACCAATGGGATCTGTCAGGCCTAATTCTTTCTCCATCGTTTGGTTTATTATGGCAGCTTTTGAATCTGTTGGCATATCGGCAGAGAAATCCCTTCCTTTAACGATATTCATTCCCATTGTTTTAATATAATCATGATCGACCTTCCAAAACTGGCCAGCAGAAAAGCCTCCATCACCTGTAATTGCTTCATTCCGAAAAAGATTTCCATTGCGTTTGGTTCCTGTTACTGGCAAATAATCGCTGATAGAAACATTTTTCACTTCCGGCAACCTCAGGAGTTCATTTTTGAAAGTAGTAACCTGATTTCCCAATGTATTGGCACCTTGCAGAAGCAATACCTGCTCCTTGTCAAACCCTACATTTTTGTTGAGAATGTAATCCACCTGGCGATAGATGATAAAAGTTCCTGTAATCAAAATGATTGAAACGGTGAATTGAAAAACAACCAATGCACTCCGCATATTGTAGTTTTTACTTTCCCGGCTCATTCTCCTAACAGGCTTAAACGAGGAAAGATAAAACGCGGGATAAAGACCGGCAAGAATCCCTACAATTACAGATGCAAAGACAAGCAAAGGAAGTACTCGCCACCATTCGGACCAAGGGATAACCAAAGATTTAGCAGACAGCATATTAAAATAAGGCAAAAGTAAAACGGCCAATAAAATCCCCAGAACGAAGGAAAGAAAGCTATAAAGCAATGACTCTGTAAGAAATTGCCCGACAAGATTGCTCCGGTTTGAGCCAACTGCTTTTCGGAGTCCGACCTCTTTGGCCTTGTTCGCTGATTTTGCTGTGGAAAGGTTGATAAAATTAATGCAGGCTATGATGAGGATAAACCCTGCAATAATTCCAAAAAGCCATACAAACCGGATGTCACTATGTGTTAATCCATCTCTTATTCCATCAGATTTAAGATGGATATCGCTCACTGGTTGCAACGTAAAACTGATTTTCTTTTCCGCCTCAGCATTCCCGGCAGTAAGATATTTTTTTGTAATTGATGATAGCTTTGCTTCCATCTGAATAACATCTGTTCCGGGACGCAATACAACATAGGTATGATAGTTATATGAATTCCATTCTTTTTGCTCCCCGTTCCAAAACTCCACTCCTTTCAGTGAGATAAGAAAGTCAGACTGAAAGTGCGATTTAGCCGAAAAATCCATCACTCCGGTTATCCGAAAAGGATTGGCCTCTTTGTTGTTCATGATAAGAGTTTTGCCAACGGGGTCTTCGTTCGGGAAGAATTTATCTGCCATACGTTTTGACAGGACGATCGTACCAGGTTCATCCAGGGCATGTGCTAGGGCGCCTCGAACCATTGGTGGTTGAAAAACATTCAAAAAGCCTTGGTCAGCGTACACAAATCCTTCCTCATAAGCGTTCTGTTCCTTATCGGCGCGCCTTATTTCATTACCACCAGCCCCGAAGAGTTCGCTTCGCAGAAAACGTCCTGCTTTTTCCACTTCAGGAAAATCTTCTTTCAACGCGTTAGCAAACGGAGCAGGCAAGACCGGACTTTTACCAATATTTCCATTGTTGTTATACACTTCCACAACCCTGAATATCCGTTCCCCATCAGGGAATTGCCTGTCATAGCCAAGCTCGTCCCTGATGAACAAGGCAATCAATAAACATGCAGCAATGCCTAAGGAAAAACCCCCGATCTTGACCAGGGAATAGATTTTTTGCCTGAATATGCCACGCCAGAATATCTTAAGATTGTTTTGTATCATCACTTATTTGTATTGAAAATTTTCTGCTTTAAATTCCATTAATTTATTTGTATTCCTATCAAATCCTGCAAATCCAAATTCAGACGACTATTCATATCGCAATGCCTCCACCGGGTTTCTTGTCGCTGCCTTCCAGCTTTGCCAGCTCACCGTCAGCAAGGCGATAACCATTGCCAGTAATCCGGCCATAGCAAATATCCACCAACTCAGTTCGGTTTTGTAAGCAAAACTTTCGAGCCAGCGGTGCATTACGTACCAAGAAATGGGTGTGGCTATTACAAATGCGATGGCTACCCATTTTACAAAGTCTTTGTTTAGCAGGATCATGACCTCTGCAATTTGTGCACCATTTACTCTTCGGATGCCAATTTCTTTTAGCCGTTGTTCCGAAGAATAGGCAGCCAATCCGAATAGACCCAGGCAGGAAATGAGAATGCCAATTCCGGCAAAGTATTTTGATAAGGCAGAAACACGTTCTTCGGCTTCATACAATTTTTGGTAAGCGACATCCAGAAACTGATATTCAAAGGTAAATCCGGGGTTGAATCGTGCGTATAGGTTTTTAAGTTCGGCGATGGTTTGTTTCTCCTGCCCGGCTCTTAATTTAACCATCATGGCAAGTGTTTTTCCCGGATCATAAGTAATGATCAATGGATTAACCTTTTCGTGAAGCGATTGGAAATGAAAGTTTTTTACCACACCAACAATTTGTTTTTGCTCGCCCCAGAAATTCACTGTTTGTCCAATCGGATTTTTAAGCCCCATCATATCAATTGCAACCTGATTTAAGATCAACTTGCTTTTGTCATCGCCAAATTTTCCGGAATAACTTCTTCCTTGAGCCATTTCAATGCCCAAGGTTTCAATCAGGTTCAAGTCGACTTGCATGACCTCAAAACGCATGTTGGCCGCCGGGTCTTTCCCCTCCCAGTTAACACCGTATGTATAGGAAGAACTGCCCACCAAGCTTCCAAAAATATCCGACGCATTGACTACCCCGGGAATATTTTCGGCTTCGGCAATAAAAGCCGGAAGTTTCTGAACCACATTTCCCTCTTTGGTGAAATAAATAACATGATCTTTTTGATACCCCAAATTTTTGTTTTGGATAAATTGAACCTGCCGGTAAACCACAATCATTGAAGCGATGAGAACGACTGATATTCCAAACTGGAAGACAACAAGGCCTTTGCGCGCCCATATTTCTCCTGAAGACCGACTTGGTTTGCCTTTCAGAACAGATAATGGACTAAAGCCGGAAAGATAAAGTGCAGGATAAAGTCCGGTTAAAATTCCTGTAATCAAACAAATACCAAAGATGGATAAGACGAAATTGGTATCGAAAATAAGTTGAAGTTGTTTCCCTGTTATCAGGTTAAATTGGGGAATGAAGAGCCAAACCAAGATCATGGAAAGAACCATTGCCATCAACGTTAAAATGACGGCTTCTCCGGTAAATTGCGCAATCAGCGCCTTTCGTCCGCTGCCAACAACTTTCCGTATACCAATTTCCCTGAATCTTTTGGAAGCTTTGGCTGTTGCCAAGTTGATGAAATTAATTCCGGCAATGAGCAAAATAAAAATGGCGATTAACGAAAACAACCTGACGTATTCGATACGCCCTCCGGATTGGACTCCATTGGTGTAGTTGCCATGTAAATACTGTCGCGAATAGGGAACTGCAAACAGGCTGACATTCGATCCGGTCGTTTTTGTTTTGATAAATCCGGAAATCCTGTTATTCAGTTTTTTTACATCGGCGCCTTCGTTTAGTACCAAAAAAGTTTGCGGGGTGTTGTTTCCCCAATTAATTTTTCGACCGACTGCTTCCGACAAATTGATCCAGGCATCGTTTGACAATACGAAGTCGAACTGAGACGTTGAATTTGCTGGAGTACCTTCAAAAATTCCGGATACTACCGCTTGTTTTTTTAAATTCAGTATCTGCCATTGAAATGTTTTCCCAATCACATTTTCAGTCGTTTTAAAAAGCGATAAGGCTAATTTCCGGGAAATAACCACGGAGTTATTTTCGGAAAGTACCTGCTCCGGATTACCCTGAGTGAGATTGTAAGAGAAAATCCTAAAAAAATTAGGTTCAGCAAACTGCCCGCCAGCTTTTATCAAATTGTTATCGTCAGCCGACACCGTGAAGTTTCCGAACAGACGTGCTGGAGAAACGGCTACTGAATATTTTATATCGGGTAACTCGGCGACAAGTGTTCTGGCCAGCATATCCGGAGTTCCATCCTGAGTTAAGGTGCCCTCAGCCATAGCCTCGTTTTCCAGAACCTGATACAGTTGTTTGTCGGTTTTATGAAATTTATCAATTTTCATTTCATCCGATACCCACAGGAAAATAAGTAGTGCACAAGCAAAACCGGTGGCTAATCCGATGAGGTTAATGAAGAATGAACTGCTGTTTCTTCTGAAATTTCTGAATATTAATCGGATCTGATAATATATCATGGTTTATAAATTTACTGGTTGCTCCTTGTATTTTTCGGGAAAGGCTCTGTTCTTATTCATACCACAACGCTACTACCGGGTTTCTGGATGCGGACTTTCGGCTTACTTTTTCAAATAACCCCTGATATACCCATCCTCCAACCGGATGATCCTGTTCCCGTATCCTGCAAACTTCTCATTATGAGTAACCTGGATAATGGTCATCCCCTCCTTGTTCAGTTGCTGAAGGGTGGCCAAGATCATCTCCCCCTGGTCGGAGTGCAGGTTCCCGGTAGGTTCGTCAGCCAGCAACAATTTGGGTTTACCTATAATGGCGCGTGCAATGCCAACCAATTGTTGCTGTCCGCCTGAAAGCTGAGTCGGGAACAGATCTTTTTTGGCCACCATGTTGAAGCGGTCGAGCAGATCGGCCACCATCGCCTGGCGGTCGCGGTTCTTGACTCCTTTATAGATCAGCGGTGTTTCAATATTTTCATAAACAGTCATTTCTTCGATAAGGTGATAAGCCTGAAAGATGAAACCCATAAAATTGCGGTGGTAATCCACTTTAGCATTTTCCTTCAGGTTAAGAACTGATTTATCATAAAGTGAATATTCCCCTGCAGAAGGTTCATCCAGCAAACCAATGATATTCAGCAGAGTTGATTTTCCCGACCCGCTGGGACCCATAATGCTGAGGAATTCTCCCTCTTTCACCTCAAGGTTAATGCCTTTTAATACGAAAGAACGTTGAAATTTAGAATCGTAATACTTGTCGATGTTAGCTAACTTTATCATTTTATGCGTTTTACATCAAGATTTTCATTCTGGTTCCCCGTTCTCTGATCTCCCGTCTCCGATCTCCAAGCTCCCCGCTATTCGTAACGCAGAGCCTCCACCGGGTTCTGCGCAGCGGCTTTCCAGCTTTGCCAGGTAACTGTGAACAGGGCGATTACCAGTGCCAGGATACCCGACAAGAGAAAAATCCACCAGCTAAGGGTTGTTTTGTAGGCAAAGTTTTCGAGCCACCTGTACATGGCGTACCAGGCGATCGGAGTTGCCAGTACAAAGGCAATTGCTACCCATTTGACAAAATTTTTGTTTAGCAGAAATAGGATTTCCTGAACTGTTGCGCCATTTACCTTCCGGATGCCAATTTCCTTTATTCTCCGTTCATTCATGCTTAGCGACAAACCCAATATACCTAAAACGCACAGGATAATAGTCATGGAAGCAAACAGCAGGAACAGGTTCATGGCCTTGTGTTCTGCCTGGTAATACATGGCAATTCTGTCACTCAGGAAGGAGTACTCAAATTCCTGGTCTGGCATTATTTTAGTCCAAACGGCCTTGATCCGATCAATATCACCCGGGCTAACAGCAGATTTCCCGGTTCCTGAATCCGTCAGTTTTATATTCATGACGGACATATTGTTTGGTGAATACATCATTACACAGGGCCTGATTTTGTCGTGCAACGATCCGGAATAGAAATTTTCAACAATCCCCTTGATACAAGCAGGCCTCGGACCAAATAACTGGACGTAGGCACCCAGGGCATCCTCAACGGTTTTAAATCCACTTTCTGATGTGAATTTCCGGTTGACAATAATATTTAATGCCGTATCTGCAGAGGCTAAATTTTCCCCGGCCAGCATTTTAAATGAATATACCCGGATGAAAGAGGTATCAATGGATTTTAGTTCATAATCAATGCTGACCATTTCATTGTTTCTGAAAAGCCGGGCATTCCCGAAGTTATTTGTCTGGGCCGGTGTTACGGAACTAAAGCTTACACCTTTTATTTTGGGATTCATTGAATATTCGCCGGCAAGTGCGGATAGTTTCGAACCGGACCCATCGGGCAACCTGACAATCATGATATTTTTGGTATCATAGCCCAGATCCTTGTTATTAATGAAATATATCTGTTTGACAATCATCAACGTGGCAATTATAACAGCCTGTGCAACAATAAATTGCAGAATAACGCTCCATTTGCCAAACACATTTTCCTTCCCTGCATAGCCCGGATCACTTTTCTTTAACAAGGAGGATAAAGAGCTCAGGTTCAAATTAAAATAGGAGAATACCACAGACAAAATGCCTCCGGCAATAAAAAGACCCAATATAAATAGTATGGCAGTCCAACCAATTTCAGGAGAATAGCCCTGCGGAATATCTACAAATGAATAGAAATTTTTAATGATAGCGAACGTTGTCAACAAGCTAATAATCAAAGCACAAAAAGTAACCAGCAGTGATTCTGTAAAAAATTGGACGAAAATGGACCCCGGTTTGCTTCCCAGTATTAATTTCAAGGCAATCTGCTTTTTTTGTTTGATGGTATCAGCCAGGAAAAAATTGCTGTAATTAAAAAAGGCTATCAGGAATATAAAAATACCAACCAGCGAAATAGCCAGCATTAATCCGCCGCTTACAGTGTGCTGATTGAAATTTCCAAACTGGCTGTCTTTATGAACCTGACTCAAGGGCTGCAATTTAAACAGCCTTCTCTCCACATATTCATCCTGGCGGTGCATGGCATGCACGGCTTTTAACTGTTTCTCAACTTCTGCTACCTCGTTTTTATTGTTCAGTACTACATAACAGTTATAGACATCGGAAAAATTATCCCAGGTGTTGAAGGCATTTGCGGCGATTTTTTCAGAAAAAGTCACCATGGATAAAATGATTTTAAACGGAAAATCAGTGTTTTGTGGCAGATCACTGATAACCCCGGCAACTGTGAACTTCTGGCCCATGTAGGTCATCTCCTGGCCTATTGGTTCCTGGCCAGGGAAAAGCCGGCCTGCAATATCCTTTGTAATAACGGCAGTGAAAGGCTTTTCCAATACTTGTTTGCCTTCCCCTTTCAACCAGGACAGCCCTTTGCCTCCAAAGTCAAAAATTTCAAAGAAAGAGGGCTCGGTGAAGACAACCCCACCATCCAGTGAAAAGATTTTATCCTTTGTGTTGTCTTTTGATGGAATACCAATTTTCTGGCCATTCAAATAGAACATTGATACCACACCCTTGAGGCCGGGTATGGATTTTTTTATCTCAGCGGGAAACGGGAAAGGGACCCCGGTGCGGTATTCAAGTCCTCCGCCCAGGTACTCCAACCCGGAAGTAACCCTGACAATCCTGAACGTATTTTTACTTTGAGTATGATAACTGTCAAAACTTAACTCATGGTTAATTTTGATGAAAATTACCAAACAACTGGTCAATCCAATGACTAAACCGACAAAAATCAGAAGGGTCAATCTGAAATTTTGTGCAACCCTCCGTATCGCTATTTTAAGATGCTGCAAGATCATAATTCAACAATTTTAATATTCAATCCAACAATTTGGATCGGAATTCTAATCAAAAATCATCATGCCGACCCAATCTCCATACCCATAGCTCCTTGCCCAATACCCGCTATCCCGGCATACGGTTCATCTGTTTCTTCACCTCTTCTGAAATAATCTGGCCGTCGAACAGATTAATGAGCCTGTGGGCAAATTCGGAATCGTGCATGGAGTGTGTCACCATCACGATGGTAGTTCCTTCGCGGTTGAGTTCGGTAAGCAGGTTCATTACCTCAAGTCCGTTTTTGGAGTCAAGGTTTCCGGTAGGCTCATCCGCCAGGATCAGTTTAGGATTGGCAACCACCGCGCGGGCAATAGCTACACGCTGTTGTTGCCCACCAGACAGTTGCTGCGGGAAATGCTTCTTCCGGTGGCTGATTTTCATCCGTTCCAATACTTTCTCGACCATCTCCTTGCGCTCTTTCGCACTCAGCTTCAGGTAAATCAGCGGAAGCTCCACGTTTTCATAGACGTTGAGCTCGTCGATCAGGTTAAAACTCTGAAATACAAAGCCAATGTTGCCCTTACGGAGCAAAGTGCGGTTGCGCTCCTTAAACCCGCCGACTTCGTGACCATCGAAATAATACTCGCCTGAGGAGGGGTTGTCCAACAAGCCGATGATGTTCAGCAATGTTGATTTTCCGCAACCAGAAGGTCCCATAATGGCCACAAATTCACCTTTTTGAACGTGAAGGCTCACCTCGTTCAACGCACTGGTTTCTATCTCTTCTGTGCGGAATACTTTGTTTAAATTGACTGTTCTAATCATTTCGTTTGAATTTATTAAGAATTATTTCACCACTATCCGCTCGTTCGTCCCAAACACCTCGTACCCTGATGTGATCACTTTTTCGCCGGCTTTCAACCCTTCCAGTACTTCATAATACTGCGGATTCTGTTTGCCTATTTTGATCGGTCGTTTGATCGCTTCGGTTCCTGCAGCATTCAGTACAAAAATCCATTGACCGCCGGTACTCTGGAAAAAACCTCCGCGTGGGATCATCAATGCCTTTTGCGACTCGCCCAATTCAAGTTTGACATGGTAAGTCTGGCCTGTCCTTACATTTTCAGGTTTCACCCCTTCAAAAACAAGGTCAATTTTAAATTGCCCATCGCGTACATCGGGATAGACCTTTTTCACTGCAAGATTGAAATTTGCTCCGTTGCGGTCAAGCGATGCTGCGAGCCCGCGAACCACCCGATCGATGTAGTGTTCGTCGATTTTGGCATTTACCTTGAAATTGTCGAGGACGTTGATTTGGCCAATGCGCTGACCTCCGTTGATCGATTGCCCTATTTCGGCATCCAGCATGCCCAGCTGACCGTCGACAGTAGCCTTTACATTCAGGTCGCCCAGACGTTCGTGAACCAGATCAAGCATTTGGCGCATCTTTCCCAGGTCCTTTTCGAGGGTAATCATCGAAGTAGTCCGGAGCAAAGAATCATTTTTCGCTTTCAGTTTATTGATGGTCAGTAGATTGACCTCGTATTCGTAATCTTCTTTCGACTGAAGATAGTCTTCCCTCGAAATTAAAGCCTCTTTGTAAAGGGTTTCGTACTGATTAAAGGTCCGTTTTTTACGGATAACTTTGAATTCACTGTCCAGGATATTGCGTTTTGACTGGATCAATTCCGACTCGAAACTGATCCTTGTACTGCGCAGGTAGTTCTCTTTCTCTGCGAGCGCAGCCTCACTGTTCAGGATGGTTTGGTACAACTGGCGATTCCCCAGACGCAGGATGACATCCCCCTTTTTGACCATTGTACCCTCTTCTATGAGTCGTTCTTCGACAGTTCCGCCTTCGACCGCGTCCAGAAAAATGGTGGTAATCGGCTCCACCTGGCCGATAACTGTGATGTAATCGTTGAATATTCCATCTTCCGCGTCACCGATGGTCAGTTGATCCTTTTCAGCACGAAAAACTGAGGCGTGGTCGCCAAATACCAGTTTAAAAACCAGAAAACCAACGAATAATATCCCGACTCCCCAGAAAATATGCTTTTTCTGAATACCCTTTTTCTTCTCTAAAACTCTGTCCATTCCCATAATAATGCTATTTTCAATTTTGGTTTTTCAATTTTGGATTGCGCCAAAATCACAATTCCTATTCCTAAATTTCCCGTTCTCCATGCCCTCTGCACTCTACTCCCAGAATCTGCTCCCTTTGTAAAACTCCAGTATTCGTTTCTTAACAGCATAAGTTAGTTTGACATGCAATACCTGAGCGGATGTATTGGCAAGTCTGTTTTTGGTCGTATACAATTCAATGGCATTGATCATTCCCTGATCAAATTTTTTCTGGGCTGCCTGAAATGCAAGCTTATCGGCTTCCATCTGTTTTTCGGACTGTTGAAGCTCTTTCCCTGAGGCTGTCAGTTCGTTGTAGTTTCCTTCCATTTCGTACAGGAGCGTTTGTTTGGCCAGAGTGAGCATTGTCTGGGCTTGTTCCGCTTCAATTTTGGCACTTTGTACGTCAAACCTGACTGAGTTTTTATTGAACAACGGAATGGTGAGGTTCGCTCCCAGAAACTGTCGTTGGTTGTTGTTAATCTGATCCCTGAAAGCAATAATCTTTTCATTGGCATCTTTGTTGGTTTCATAGTAACCGGTGTTGTAACTGGCCTGAAGCCTGATGGAGGGAGAAAATCCGGCCCTGATGATACTCACATTTTTCTGACTTGCAAGCCATTCACGCTCGAAAGAACGGATGTAGGGTGAGCGGAAGGCATGCTGCTCAAAGAGTTCCTGAATATTGGCGGCTATCCCGGTAAAAACAGCTTCCGTTTCAGGAAGAACGAGCACAATCTGCCTTTCGGGAGGAAGGTTCATTGCCTTCTTCAGACTGATCCATGAAGTTGCAATATTATTGGCGGTCTGAATAAAGAAAAGCTCTTCCTTTTCGTAGTTCGCTTTCACCTCCAGAAAATCAGCTGGTGACTTCAGTCCGGCAGAGACTAAAATATCCATCTTCTTTACGTTCAGCTCTGAGAGGGCTTTTTGCTCATTGGCAATCTTCAGCAGTTCTTCGAAATAAATGACATTAAAAAAGGCGTTCATTACCGAGAAAGCCAAATCATCTGCAGCATTGATCCGTTTGTTTTCAGTTGCCTCTTTTTTGAATGCACGGTACCTGATCTGGTTTTCGTACATGAAACCACGGAACAGATCGACCGATGCCCCCAAATAATAGGAGTTGTTAAAAAAGGCGGTATTGACGATACCGTTGGTATTGGGATCCACAGATCTGCCGTAATTCTTTCCGGCATCCGATCCTGCACCAATTACGGGCAACCTGTTCCATTTCGATTGACGGTAACTCACCTCAGCCAACTGCTTGTCCATATCTGCGTTTAACAACTGAAGGTTGTTTTTCAGCGCATAGTTGATACAATCGTTCAACGTCCACTTTTCCTGAGCAGCTAACTGCAAACTGGCCGTGAACTGGATAAGGATCAATAGTAAAGGTATTCGAAATTTCATTTATTTTCCATTTATAAATATTTAGGTGTGCCAAAATAGTGCCAAAAATATAAATTCACTGATAATCAATGTAATTAGCATTATTACAATTGTCTGTAGGTAAAAATAATTGACATTAATTTGTAAAGAAATTTTACACACTCTTGATTTTGATTTCCACATCTTGTAACTTTGATAAAAAAATGGCAAAAGGAAATATCCTGATTGTCGATGACAGCAAAAACATATTGAGTGCATTGGAGATTTTACTTTCTCCCCATTTTCAAACCATCACAACACTGTCAGATCCAAACCAAATTCCGACCGAACTTCGGAGAAGAGAGTACAACCTGGTTATTCTCGATATGAATTTTAATGCAGGAATCAATACCGGCAACGAAGGCATTTATTGGTTGGGACGAATCAAGGAGACCAATCCTGAGATTTCGGTGGTAATGATTACAGCATTTGGCGATGTTGAATTGACCGTTAAGGCACTTAAACTGGGTGCAACCGATTTTTTTCTCAAACCCTGGGACAACAACAAGTTGCTCGCGACCCTTCAATCGGCCATTCAATTGAACTGGTCAAAGAGAGAGGTGAACCAGCTCAGGGAGAAAGAAAAGGGGTTGAAGAGTGAAATCAACCGCGAGCAAAAATTCATTGTTGGTTCGTCACCACAGTTGGTGCAAGTATTGAATCTTGTGCGCAAAGTGGCCAAAACCGATGCCAATATTTTGATAACCGGTGAAAACGGTACCGGGAAAGAACTGATAGCACAGGAAATCCACAGAATATCAGATCGCTCTCAGGAGGTGATGGTGAATGTCGACATGGGAGCCATCACTGAAACCCTGTTCGAAAGTGAACTTTTTGGCCATGTGAAGGGCGCATTTACGGATGCCCGGGAGAATCGTCCCGGCAAATTCGAAGTTGCCGACAAAGGCACCCTTTTCCTGGATGAGATCGGTAATCTCTCGTTTCATCTTCAGGCTAAACTGCTTGCAGCCATCCAGAATCGTCAGATTTCGCGAATCGGTTCCAACCAGATGATCTCCGTCAACATCCGGCTGATCTGTGCAACCAACAAAAATCTGGAAAGTATGGTACTCGAGGGGCTCTTCCGCGAAGACCTACTTTACAGAATCAATACAATACAAATTGAAGTTCCGCCACTCCGCGAACGTGGAAATGATGTACTGGTGCTGGCCGATTTTTTTCTCAAAAAATACGCATCCAAATACAACAAACCTGGTGTAAGAATCAATCAGCAGGCACTGGATAAATTGCTGAAATATTCCTGGCCAGGAAACATCCGCGAATTGCAACATACCATCGAGAAAGCAGTAATCCTGAGCGAGGGCACTGTGCTGAAGCCCGAAGATTTTTTTGTACGTCCCCTTCTTTCCGCGAGACAAAGTAAAATGGATCTCACCCTCAGCGACATGGAGTCCAGGATGATCAACCATGCCATCGAAAAACACAATGGAAATTACAGTGCGGCAGCCGACCAGTTGGGTATCTCCAGGCAAACACTCTATAACAAAATCAAAAAATCCGGGGAATGATTAGTCGAAATCTCTATTTTCAACTGGTTTCCAAGGTTGTGCTGATTGTAATAATTGCTTTGGCAGCCGGCTTTTGTGTTGCGACAAAAAGCTCATCCGCATTGGTTATTCTGTTTCTTATTATTGAAACTTTGGTTGTTCTGAACCTAATCGGGTATTTGAATACTACCAATAGAAAATTGGGTTTTTTCCTTGAATCAATAGAGAATGAGGATTCTACACTTCTGTTTGACACCAATGAGTCCAACAAGCCCATACGGGAATTGTGCCAAAGCCTCAACAAAGTCAACAGACAAATTCAACAGGTAAAAATTGAAAGTCGTCAACAGGAACAGTATTTTCAAACCCTGCTCGAACAGGTGGCAACCGGTATCATCACTTATGATCCCAATGGTTTTGTGCTTCACGCCAATCATGCGACCAAAAAGATGTTGGGTATGAATGTTCTCACTCACATCAAGCAGCTGGAACGGGTCAACAGCAATCTGTATCAGGCGGTCAGGAGCATCAAACCCTTTGAGCAGAAACTAATCTCTTTTACCAACGAAAGAGGGACCATTCAGCTCTCACTCAAAGCCACTTCGTTTAAAACAAAAGAAAGTGAGCTGATGCTCCTGTCGCTGCAGGATATTCGAAATGAACTGGACGAAAAGGAGCTGGATTCGTGGATGAAACTGATCAGGGTATTGATGCATGAGATCATGAATTCAATAGCCCCGATCACTTCGCTTTCGGAAAGTCTATGCAACTTCTATAAGATTGACGGAAGGCTTGTTCTTCCTCAGGAGGTCAACGAAACGATCATCCAAACCACTGTCAGGGGGCTTAATGTGATCAAAGAACAGGGGCTTGGTCTTATGCAGTTTGTAGAATCCTACCGTAAACTCTCAGGGTTACCCAATCCGGTCAAAAAGAGCTTTAGGCTGCAAGAGTTGTTAGATAAGATAAAGATTCTGTTCTCATCACTGGAAAACAGCAGACGAATGGAACTTACTGTGAAGCTTAGCGATCCGGAGATGGAGCTTTTGGCCGATGAAAATCAGATAGTCCAGGTGTTGGTCAACCTTCTGAAAAATGCAATTCAGGCTAACGAGAAGAATCCCGAAGGAAAGATTCACATTGTTGCAGGATTAAATTCAGATCATCATCCCGAAATAAGGATTGCGGATAACGGTCCTGGCATACCTGCGGAAATAATGGATCAGATTTTTGTGCCATTTTTTACTACAAAAGAAAACGGATCGGGAATTGGGCTCAGTCTCTCCCGGCAAATCATGCAACTTAATGCAGGGACTTTACAGGTACATTCAGTACCCGGCACAGAGACCACTTTTTGCATGATTTTTTCTCTGTCATCCAACCGTATTAGTATTCCATTGTAATCAATAGTAAATTTAACAGAAAGGCGGAAACAAGTATTTGCGACCACCAATCTGGCAGGAATATCTTGTCCACTGAAATAAATATTTATCTTGCAGTATGAATTTCAAAACATTCAGGTTATGCGACGAAGTGATTTTTTTAGAAAATTAGGCGCCGGTGCTTTGGTATCCGGGATAGCAATGCCTTTGTGGGCAGCGACCGGCAGCAGCCATCCAGATCATGTGGCCTTTGTCGAGAACCGATGGAAGAAGGAAGCAAGTTATGACAAATTCAAGAAGAAATTTGTTCTACTTTTTCTTTTTATTACCTCCATATTATGCTTGCAAGCCCATGCCTCTGGCACAAAAGATGGCTGGCTTGGGGAAGTAAAAGGAGGTGTCCGGATTCAAAAAGCCCAAAAACTCTATTGGGAAAATGGATTTGCTTTGGATTTTACCAGTTCTAAAATAGCAGATAGACGAATTCATCTGGGAGTGAATTATGTTACGACCAGGCTGGGAAGCGCGATAGGCTCCAATGCCATCAAACAGGATAATTTCCTGATAAGTACGGGTTACTATTTTCGTCATCAAAAACAATTACAGCCGTTTACATGTCTAAACATTGGGTATTTTCATGCTGATTATGAGTATGCGATTTTTGACATTTTACCTAACAAAGCCTTCCTGTTTTCAATAGATGCAGGATTGTCCTATGAATTTAATGCGCCCTTTTCGATCAGTTTAAGTGCCGGATATAATTTAGATACCGGTACCGGATCTGTCGGACCAGGCACTTTGTATCCCGTTTTTTACCAGATGAGTATTTACTATACCTTGCTAAAAAAAAAATGAGATGACAACTAAAAATATATTTTTTCGACTACCGGTAATTTTTCTACTGTGCTTTTCTGCCTGTTCCAAAAGCCCTGATATCAACAATGCAACGATGCTGGACGGGGATCAGATTTTTGATCCATCACTCTACAATCCAGCCCAATACCTGGTATCAGTCGCCATAGAAAACCCTGGTACTGCTCAAAAAAACACTGCTGTAGTTATTGCTGTTCATGGTTATTCGGCATCTACTTTTGAATGGGATGAATTTCGGAACTACTTTAAAGCAAATGACAAAATTCTGGTTTCACAAGTCCTTTTGGGAGGACATGGCCGTACCTATGAGGAATTCAAAAAATCAACCTGGGAAGACTGGCAGGAACCAATCATGACTGAATACAATGCCCTCCGGGCCAAAGGATATACGAACATCAACTTTGCTGGATCTTCCACTGCCTGTCCATTGGTGATGGATCTGATTAAAAAAAGTAAAATCGGAGTTAATGGCATGAAACATATCTTTCTGGTTGATCCTATTGTTATACCATCAGATAAATTGCTGACCCTTATCGGACTCGTCGGACCGATGATGGGCTATACGGAAACGCCAATGACTCCAGCTGAAGAGGGCCATTATTATCATTTCCGGCCACAGGAAACGTTGAAAGAATTATTGAATTTGATTGAAAAATCGCGCAAAGACCTACAGCAGGGATATAATCTGCCTGCAGGCATTCGGTTGAAAGTATATAAGTCGATCAAAGACCCTTCCGCGAATGCAGTAAGTGCCGTGCTGATATACAAAGGGCTCAAAAACAGTGATGGATCAAACATAGATGTCGAAATGATTGATTCAGAACTCCACGTAGTGACCAGACTAAATGGACGTGAGAACATTACGCAACACGATCGGGATATCCAAACTCATGTTTTTGACGACATGTATAAGATTCTTATGCAATTATGAAAAAACCAAAAGCCTTCTTTGTATTTCCATTGGTTCTGGGTAGCATGCTTTCTTTGCTAAATTTGGGTTGTAGAAAAAATGCTGAAGATCCTTTATTGCCTGATACGCTTGGGAAGGTAGAGGTATATGCACATCGGGGAGCAAGAAGCTATGCCCCGGAAAATTCAATTCCTGGCTATACCAGCGGACTTGCCATCGGAACAGACTGGGTAGACATGGATATCGTGATGTCTAAAGACGGGGAGGTGGTAGTATCCCACGATATCAGGATTCAGCCTGATATCGTGAGGGGATCGGATGGAAAATTCATCACCGAAAGGAAACTTGTCAAAACATTGACGCTGGATGAACTCAAAAAATACGATGTTGGCCGTATGAATTTAACCAGTGCCTACAGTAAATTTTTCCCGGCTCAACTAGGCATGGATGGCGTAACCATGCCCACCCTGCGTGAAGTGATCCATTTTGTAAACGGTAAGACTGGTAGAAAAGTCGGCTTTCAGATTGAATTTAAAACCGACCCCGAGCACAATGACTGGACCTTTACTCCTGCCGAATTTGCCGCGGCCTTATATAAAATCCTGAAGGAAGAGAACATTGTAACTATATGTGAAATTCAGTCGTTCGACTGGCGATGCCTTTATGAAATTCAGAAACTGGATCCCCGGATAAAAACAGCTTATCTAACCGAATGGGACAATTACCCGGGCACACCTTACAGCTTCTTTGATCCGGATCCCGTAAAAGCCGGACTGTGGACAGGCGGAATATTGGTAAAGGACCACAAGAATTCGATTCCCCAAATGGTCAAAGATATGGGCGGTACTTGCTGGGAACCTGAAGATGTCGAGCTAACAAAGGCAACGCTGGATGAGGCTCATAGACTCAGACTGAAGGTTGTGGTTTGGACATGGCCTGAACACAGCGGCACTACCTTTGATGTGAACCTTGTTTCCAAACTAATCGATTGGGGGGTAGATGGAATCATCACGGATGACCCGGGAATGCTTATTTCAATGCTTGCGGCCCGAAACTATTCTTTGCCGACAAGGTATTGATTTTAAGAGTGATAAAGCATTTTTTGTTGAATCAGTTTTCTTCCCGATTCCTCCAGATGTATTATTAATAGCACTGGCCGGTCTTACGGTCAGTTTTGCAAAATGCTGATGAATGGAGGTTCTTTCAATGGCAGGCAACTGCTGGGAAGAAAAACCATTGACCTGATGCGAACGAACCAGATCGGAGATTTTGAAGTTTGGGAAAGGAAAAGCATGTTTGGACTGGGTTTCGAACTCATTACGGAAAAGAGCACTTCCATTTGTCCTGGTTCCGTGGGTTCATTTGGCTGGGGTGGAGCTTTTACCACGTGGTATGTGGTGGATCCTTTGGAAGACGTGTTTGGTACCGCAGGTCATTCCCAATAAGTTTTATCAGAGTTTATTGGTTTATTCACATTAAAAATCTAAATTTATAATCTCAAAAGAGACCTTTTATGCGATATTATCTTGGCATTGAAATCGGAGGAACTAAATTTCAGGCGGTTATTGGCGATTCCAGGGCTAAAATCGTCGACCGGTATCGTGCCAATGTTGAAAGAAATCTTGGTGGGGCAGGTATCAGGGAAGAAATCAAAAAAGCGATCACCACTCTGAACAAATATAAACCGGTAGCCATTGGGGTAGGTTTTGGCGGTCCTGTTGACTTTGAGAATGGGAAAATCTGCACTTCACATCAAATTTCAGGATGGAACAATTACCCACTTGCCTCCTGGCTTGGAAAATTAACCGGACTTCCCGTACAGGTTGATAACGATGCCAATACTGCTGCTCTGGCCGAAGCGCTAATAGGCAGCAGCAAAAAAGCAAGACGCATTTTCTATGTTACCCTGGGCAGCGGAATGGGAGGAGGCATGATTTTAAACGGACAAATTTTCCATGGGGAAAAACCGGGCGAAGCAGAAATAGGCATGATGCCTTTCGATCGTAATTCCAATACAATGGAATCTCAATGCTGCGGTTGGAGTGTGGACAATAAAATCCATGAATTTGCCAGAGCGAATCCGACGAGCGCAATTGCAAAACTTACAAAGGGCATGAGCGGAGGAGAGTCAAAATATCTATCTTCAGCCATTGCGGAGGGCGATAGCGGGGTTCTTAAAATTCTTGATGAAACAGCCGACAATATTGCCTTTGCTCTTTCTTATGTAGTTCTGCTGTTTCATCCCAAAGTCATCATAATCGGGGGAGGACTCTCTCTGATTGGAGCCCCCTTGTTCAAAAGGATTAATGAATCCTTGCCAAAATATGTGGTGAAATCATTTCACCCTGTACCGGAAGTAAAAATCGCAGAACATGGAGAAGATGTTGTATGTATTGGAGCACTCCTTCTGGCGCAACAGGCTTTCAAAAAAACAAAATAATAAACTGATACCCTGAACCTGAATGTTATGGAAAAATGGATGAAAAATTATGTGGATAGTCTGAATCAGACCTTGAATAGTCTTCCGTTTGATAAAATAAACGATATTATAAACGTACTGATTAAGGCAAATCAAGAGAAAAGGCAAATATTCGTTTTTGGCAATGGAGGAAGTGCCGCAACATCCTCTCATTTCATTACGGATTTGGGCAAAGGGGCTTCTGATCTGCTGCCCAATCGTTTTCGTTGCCTCTCTTTGAATGACAATTCGGCCTGGATGACAGCTGTTGGAAATGACTACTCTTACGATGATGTCTTTCTTTGCCAGTTAAAAAATCTTGCACAACCGGGTGATGTAGTTTTAACCATGAGCGTAAGCGGCAGTTCGCCTAACCTGGTAAAAGCATTTGAATGGGCAAAAGAATACGGACTGGAAACCATCGCATTGATTGGCGGGAAAAAAGGAAAATTGTCTGAGATTGCAAAGCACGTTGCAGTGATAGATTCAAAACATTACGGAATTGTTGAAGATGCACATATGGTCATATCCCACCTGATTTGTTATGCATTTATGGAACACCCGGAAATAACAACATAGTACATTAACCAGCCTCAGAAATAAAAAAACTAAACTATCAGCTTTTAAAAACTTAAATGAGAAGAAAATGAAAAAAATGACTGCAGTTGTTGCGCTTATGGCGGTTTTTACACTGGCCGTATGTTTGATTATCCTCGGATCTGTTTCGATCGAACTAATGGCCAAATTAAAAATAGATGGGGGTCAGTTTGGAACGCTCATCATGGGTCTGTTTCTGACAAGCTGCATCGTTCAGCTTTTTATTGGTCCCCTTGTTGACAAGATTGGCTATAAACCTGTTGCCATTTTAGGCTTTACTGTAACCAGCCTTAGTATGTTCATGCTCGCATTTGCCCCCGATTTTGCTGTTGCCCTCGTTGCATGTATTCTATTGGGAATAGGTGCAATGTCATTGAATACCGTTGGAAATACCCTTATCCCGGTTGTACTTTTTGAAGGCAAAGATCCGGCCCGTGCGAGTAACTTTGGAAATGGGTTCTTCGGTGTCGGATATATGTTAACTCCGTTACTTGTTGTTTTTATCCTCGAAGGATTGCATCTGAGCTACGCTGTAGCCCTCAGCGCCATTGGCATTCTTTCTCTCATTTTTCTGCTGTTTGTTTTTTATACCAGGTTCCCGGATGTTTCGCCCGGATTTAAATTTTCAATGGCCTTGAAAGTACTCACTAAACCTGCGGTAATAGTTGCAGCTCTTGCACAATTTTGTTACACCTCCCTGGATTCAACAATGGGAACATGGATCAAAAAACTCATGGAAGAGCTATATATTGCTGATTCAGTTGATAATCCTGCTGTAAAAGCAGGACTTGTGCTTAGCCTTTTCGGTATAGCCATGATGGCTGGAAGATTTCTATCTTCTACCATCAAAAATTTAACAGCCATGGGTTCAAAAGTGCTTATTTTGACGTCTGCTATTTCAGTTCTGGCAATTGTACTCATGATTACTGCCAATAGCCCGTTTGGCGGCATTGTTGCAGTTGTACTGACCGGACTAGCCTTTGGCCCCATTTTCCCAACCATCCTTGGCATCACATTTGCGAAGTTTGATAAGAGCCTGTATGGCAGTATCTTTGGCGTTGTCTTTGCGTTTGGTTTGCTGGGCGGAACATTTGTACCCAAATTTATCGGTAATCTCAGCGTAGGATCCACAGTACAGCAGAGCTTGCCAATTGCAGCCATTATTGCCGGTCTGCTACTGGTTATTTCACTGTTCATCGGCAGAATTGGAAAACCGAAAGAATTGTGATTCAACTGTATGTAAATTGTAAACGATATAATTGCAAAAAAATAGTTGATAAAACTATTATCAACTATTTTTTGCAATTATATCTACAAAACAGGATTCAGGTTTTCAGGCAAATTTAAACCTGAGTGGTCATTCACACTTATGGCAGTGGTTTAACCATGATATTCTTGAAATACACGATACTTTTTGGATCGTGGCCCTGTAGAGCGAAGGTTCCTGTTGCGATTTTGCGTTCCGGATGACCTTTGTATTTTACACCTGCAGGCTCAATGTAATCAACCACAGTTTTACCGTTTAACTTAATGACAATGTGTTGGTCAACTACAATAATGTCCATTGTAAACCACTCGTAGTCTTTGGTAGGAACTTCTCTCAGGTCCTGAACATCATATAATCCTCCTGTTCTCTTCCAGTCGGAATGAGAGTTGTTAACCTGAACTTCATAACCTTTATCCGGGAAACCAGCTTGCTGGAACAGGGTAGAAAAATAGATTCCGGAATTTGCACCTGTCTCAGTCATGACATCGGCTTTTAACTCGAAGTTCTTGAAAAGGTGGTTTTGAACAGGGCCATCATAGTACAAATGGCTGCGGACACCATGCACAACAATTGCACCATCCTTCACTGAGAATGTTCCTTCTTTTTCACTGAATTTCCAATTATTCAGAGTTTTACCATCAAACAATGACACAAATCCTTTTGGGAGTTTGGCTTTTTTCACTTTTGGTGCTCCATAACTTTGAAGGCAGACAACAACAAGCAGTAAGGCGAGAAGTTTTTTCATGTGTAAATTAATTAATTGAATTATTGATTATTACTATGTACTCACAGTGCATCCACTGACAGTTTCATACGAATATGTCTAATTTTTTTGGCCGTGCGGAACCCTCAATCCGTCAGCTGGCGGAATCTTCCTTTACGAGCTTTTGTTCATCAGGGTTTCAAATTTGCGACCCATCCGCTACCTTTTCCCCAATACAAAGGGCAGCAGGGAGTCCCCCTTCCTCATACCTGAAAACATTTACGAAGTTAATTATTTTTTCAATTACTTTATATGCGTTCCTGAAAGTTTGCCTTTTGGAATGGCAAATTGATTACAATGACAATACAAAAATTGGTAATTGGAAAGTTGCAGAAAAAGTACTGCCTTCATAATCGTTCAATCCTGTAAAGTCGCCTAAAATATCATTCATATTTCCTTCCCCGTCCAGTTCGACCGGACGTTCGGGAGTAATGCATCCTACAGTCCCCTGAAAGGTTCGAAATCGAATTTACGTTCCGGAACCATCCTCGACCGACATGGAGCCGGGACCTACATGCTTCCACCCTGTCAGATCTTTACCATTGAATAACTGGCGCCATCCAGTTTTGAGATCTTTTTTCTCAGGCGTATTTGTTTGTTGAATGCCAGCAAATCCGGAATATACCAGCAGCAACAGGTCTTGTTCCATTTGGTTATGCCGTAGGAATATAAATATCAAACGTTGCTCCTTTATTTAATTCGCTTGTTGCGGTAATGATTCCGTTGTGATTCTCTACTATTTTTTTTACGATGGCAAGTCCGATTCCTGTGCCAGCATATACATCTTTTCCGTGAAGTTTTTGGAACACCTCAAAAATGCGTTCGCTGAATTGGGGCTCAAAACCGATGCCATTGTCTTTGATGGTGATATGGCAATAACTTTTTTCGGGTGAAAGCTTCCCGTTGCTAAATTTACCGTCTTTTACTATACGGCTATTTATTATTATGTGTGATGGTATGTCGGGTTGTGAAAATTTGAGTGCATTACTTATGAGGTTATACATGAGCTGGCGAAACTGAAAAGTGATGATGTGTGCAGGACAGAGTTCCGTGGCTTCGATGGTTGCGTGTTTTTCCAGAATGGTATCTCTTAGTTCGGTTTTTACTTCTTCTATAATTGCACTGAGGTCTATTTTTTCAAACTTGTGACCGGTGGTGTTGATGCGGGAGAAGGCAAGTAAATCGTCGATGAGTTGCTGCATTCTTCCAGCTGCTAATTGCATTCGCTGAAAATTATATTTGCCTGTATCGGATAGATTTTTATTTTCATTGTCGAGTATAATAGAGACAAAAGTCTGTATTTTTCGCAGTGGCTCCTGCAAATCGTGACTTGATATATAAGTGAAAGCCAGCAACTCCTTGTTGGCAATGATTAACTCTGCTGCCCGTTTTTCTTTCTCTTCGTTTTGAAAAGCAAGTTCTTTGTTGGCAATGATTAACTCTGCTGCCCGTTTTTCTTTCTCTTCGTTTTGAAAAGCAAGTTCTTTGTTGGCAATGATTAACTCTGCTGCCCGTTTTTCTTTCTCTTCGTTCTGAAAGGCAAGTTCTTTGTTAGCAATGCCCAACTCTGCTGCCCGTTTTTCTTTCTCTTCGTTTTGAAAGACAAGTTCTTTGTTGGCAATGATTAACTCTGCAGCTCTTTTTTCTTTTTCATCATTTTGAAAGACAAGTTCTTTGTTGGCAATGATTAACTCTGCTGACCGTTTTTCTTTTTCATCATTTTGAAAGACAAGTTCTTTGTTGGCAATGATTAACTCTGCTGACCGTTTTTCTTTCTCTTCGTCTTGAAAGACAAGTTCTTTGTTGGCAATACCTAATTCTGTTGCCCGTTTCCCTTTCTCTTCTTTTTGAAAAACAAGTTCTTTGTTAGCAATGCCTAACTCGGTTGCCCGTTTTCCCTTTTCTTCTTTTAGAAAGACAAGCTCTTTGTTAGCAATAATTAATTCTGTTACCAGTTTTTCTCTCTCTTCTTTTTGATAGGCAAGTTCTTTGTGAGCAATGACTAATTCATCCTCATCCATTTCTTTTATTTTAATCATATTCTGTCTCAATAAAGTTGTTTTTTCAATGATTCTCTAAATAATCAAACTGTTTTGCACTGTGATCACAAAATTTTCCCTGGTCGGTTGTGGAATGTTTTCTTGTGCTATAAGTGCAAGCGATTGTTGAATTATTTTTTTGAATTGTGAAAATTCAGATGGCTTGCGAACGAAATATTGTGCCCCGTTTTGGCAAAGCTGGTTCACAACTTCTTGCTCAAAGGAGGTAGAGAAAATGATTACAGGAAGCTGATTCAGCTTTTTGCTGAGCTTTATTTCCGATAAACATTCAAAGCCGTTTTTGCGTGGCATATTGAGGTCGAGGAAAAGGACATCAGGAAGTTCGTTTGTTTCATTTATGAGTAGTTGCATGAGTTGTTCCCCATCATGCACGACCGTAAGATGCGTGGATAGCGGCAATTCGTCTAATGCTTCTTTAAAAAAGATGCAATCATCAGTATCGTCATCTGCAAGCAGAATGTTCAGTTGTTTTATATTCATGCGTTAAGAGATTTTTTACCTGACGATTCTTTTCCCTCCACTCTTTTAATTATCTGGCGAATAGACTCTTTGAGTTGAACCAAATTATCAGACTTGCGAATAAAATCATGCGCGCCAATTTTCAAGAGCCTGTTTATCATGTCTTCCTCATAATTGCTGTCCCGTGGGTAAGAAGTTGAAAACATTACCACGGGAATATCTTTCAGCTTCTCATTTTCTTTTATCTCACATAAACATTCAAACCCGTTTTTACGAGGCATATTTAGATCAAGAAAAAGAACATTGGGAAGATGTTCTGAATTTTTGTAAAGGTAATCCATCAGTTGTTCTCCGTCATAAACAGCTGTAAGATGCGTGGGAATCGGTATTTCCTTCAACGCCATATCAAAAAAGTCACGGTCATCCTGATCGTCCTCTGCAAGCAGTATATTCAATTGTATTGTATTGTATTGTATTGTATTGTATTGTATTGTATTGTATTGTATTGTATTGTATTGTATTGTATTGTATTCATTTTTAAAGTTTAGACAAATTAATAATCAATAGCATGCTGAAACCCTACATTTAAACTTGCAGAGTTACGAAAATTGTCGGATTTGAAGATGGAATGTATGGTTTCAGACAAATTAAACCTAAAATCGCTTATAACTGAGCTTTCGCCTGCAAAGTGATCCATTTAAATTACCCATAAGTTATATAATGATACAAATAAGTTACACAATTCACACATTTAGCTCATTCTGATTAAAAATTTTCCTTAGGAACTTTTAGCCCAGCATGTCTTGCTTCACTTATACCTATAGCTATGACTTGATCCCTGTTTTTTACAACTCCACCTTTGCCTTCTTTGCCTGATTTTAATTCTCAATGTTTAAATTCATGCATGACCTCTTCAATCTTTTCCTGAGCTTTTTTTGAATATTTAGCCATTTTGTTTTTATTGACGGACCATTCCAGTTTTTAAACGATGAGTATGATTATGAGTACGACTACTAAAACGCCACCGACTCCAAGGTAAATTCCATGATGATGATGAACAACATAAGTCTCATCCTGGGTGCTTTTGATCGTTTTAACTTCATTTCGCAACTCTTTCTTTTCAGACCTGCTAAGCTTTGACATATCCATGGCTTTGATCTCATCCAACCTGGCAGCAAGTTGCGCAGCATCTGTTGATTCAATCGATTTCGTGGTTGCCGTTGTACCCGTTTCAGTGTTATTAGCAGCTTTCGATTGTGAAGGAATAAAAGACAACATCATAATTGCTATCACCGCATAAAACATCAATTTTTTCATTTTAAATAATTTTTTGTTTGAATAAATTTTCATTCCAAAGATTAGCCACACCAGCCCTAAAAACGTTACAGAATTCCGTTAATTAGTTACATCATTCACACCTTTTGAAGTATTTTATCTTGTTGAAAAATCAGGACGAAAATATTGTACGAACCTAACAAGAAATTTGTTGATAGTTTTTGTATCTTTATACGCGATTAAATAATTTTATCCTATTCTCAAGTTATGAAAACAAAAAATTTCAAGCTCATTTTCACACTTTTGTTAGCAATCTCCACATTTTCTCTCCTGGCTGAGGAGCCCGGTTTCACGGGGGAATGGAAACTGAACAAGGGAAAAACCGTTTTGCAGGACAGCCAGATTTTCCTGTCAAAACTTACAATCACGGTCAAAGGTGACAACTTGTTGACCAACAGAACTTATGAAACTGCAGACGGGCAGGAATATCCTTTTGTTGAAAATCTCTCCCTTGACGGGAAAGAGTGTAAAACTGTCATTTATGACATGCCGAGAACAACCAAGGCTACCCGTTCAGCTTCAGATGGGACCTTGATCCTGGATTCAAATACGACTTTCAGCAGGGATGGCCAGGAAGCAGTTATGAGTTCGAAGGAGACATGGAAAGTAGAACCGGGTGCAAAGCTCCTGACGATCAGCTTTACCACAAAAATGGGAGAGAGGGAGTTTCCGGGAACACTCTACCTGGACAGAGTCAAGTAAGTCTTGATCCTCTGTTAAGGCGAACTTTTTATCTGCATTGAATTCAGGGAATGTTTCGTTCTGATTATTCCCTGGAGTTAGACTTTTGGCGGCTGAGCATTAGATGTTCAGCCGTCTTTGATTTCTGCCATGTGTGTTATGCCTATACACATAAAAACTATAATTAAAGAAATTCCCAAAGTAAATCCACAATTTTGATCACTTAAATAATTGGGAATATCATGTTTTTGGTCAAAAGCTAGGCGAGATTCGGAAAGAAAAAAGGAGTTGAGATTTTCAATTAGAAAAGTTATAAATTAGCAGAAATCATTCAATGATTATTTCAAATGAGGCAATTAAACGCATTTATTCAAACCATAAAAAAATGCAGACAAAATTGAAGATCAGTTTCCTCCTGGCATTGCTATTTGTAGGATTGTTATCGCAGGGCCAAAATGGCCAGTCGACTGCTGTCCCAACGAAAACCATCGAACAGCTCCAAAAAGAGAATGAGCAGTTCTTAAGGGTCAAAAATGATTGGCCAAACTTCGGACGTTACCGGGAAGCCAATGAAAGACTGGGACTTCCTGCTGCCGATGAAAAACGTGTTGTTTTCATGGGTAATTCCATCACGGATGGCTGGATTCGGATTTCCCCGGAATTCTTTGAAGGGAAACCTTATGTTGACAGGGGTATCAGCGGACAAACCACTCCCCAGATGCTGGTTCGTTTCCGGGCTGATGTCATCAATCTGAAACCAAAAGTAGTGTTGATTTTAGGCGGAACCAATGATATAGCCGGCAATACAGGTCCTTCGACCCTTGAAATGATTGAAGACAACCTGGCCTCCATGGCAGAGCTGGCCAAAGCAAACGAGATCAAAGTTATCCTTTGCAGCATCTTACCTGTCTTTGATTATCCGTGGAAACCGGGGCTGGAACCTGCCGGGAAGATCATTACCATCAACAAATGGATCAAAGAGTATGCTGCCAACCATGGTTTCGATTACCTGGATTATTTTTCTTCTGTCGTTGATGATCGTCAGGGAATGAAGATAGAATACTCTAAAGATGGCGTTCACCCCAACAAAGAGGGATATAAAGTGATGGAGGTTCTTGCTGAGAAGGCAATTAAAAAAGCGTTGAAAAATGAAAAGTAGTAAAAAGTATCCCAAAGAGAGAGCAATTTCTCGCCTCTTTCAATAAGATTTGAATTTTTAATAACATACAACGATAAGAATATGAGACTTGTACTTAGTACAAACCCTTAAAACGAAATCATATCCTCTTCTTTCATAATACTAACGACTACGATCATGACACCACGAGAGAGATTGCTTGCGGCCATTAATCACCGGGAACCAGACAGGGTTCCCATCGACCTTGGTGCAACGCCAAGTTCTGGCCTTTCGGTCGTTGCTTATCAAAACCTGATTAAATATTTGGGTAAGACACATCTGAAAACACATGTTTACGACGTAATACAGGAAGTCGCTCAGCCCGAAATGGAATTATTAGACCATTTCAACGTGGATGTACTGGATATTGGCAGGCATTTTAATACAAGCGAAGATTACTGGCATGAACTTGAAGTGATTCCAGGGTACAAAGCACTTTACCCCAAATGGTTTGATAGTGAATTGCTACCTGATGGTTCGCGTATTACTTGCGGATCAGGCAGTGAAATAATTGGAAGAATGCCTGTAGGAGCTACTTTTTTTGACCAGACGATTTTTCCCTATGTTGATGGGTATCCTAAAGATTACAGGAATCTTGCAAGCGATATGAAGCGCACGATCTGGGGCGGGTTCGGTTTTTCGCCATGGGATTGGGCAGATGAGAAGAATTTCTGGAAGCTATTGCGCGAGAAAACCATCGATTTAAAAAAGAAGACAGACAAGGCTTTGCTGTTGGGTATCGGCTGTAACCTATTTGAATGGGGTACTTTCATTCGTCGGATGGATAACTTTCTGATGGATTTGCTGGCTGAACCAGACGAGGTGCATCGGTTTCTTGATGCGCTGATGGAAAGCCACATGAATACGCTTGCGAAAACGTGTGAAGCCGTGGGTGATGTGGTCGATATTATCAAATTTGGAGATGATTTGGGAACGACCAACGGTCCGTTCATTTCAACAGAAATGTATCGCGAGTTCTTCAAATCGAGGCATAAAATGCTTTGCGACTATGTGAAAGCCAATTCTTCCATGCATACCATGTTGCACTGTTGTGGTGGTATTTATGAGTTGATTCCGGAATTGATTGATGCCGGCTTCGAAATTTTGAATCCTGTCCAGATTAATGCAGTCAATATGGAACCCTGGCGTTTGAAAAAGGAATTCGGTCACGATATTACTTTCTGGGGTGGCGGATGCGATACTAAAAGTATATTGAACCGGGCGACCCCGCAACAGGTGAAGGATCATGTTAAGCATAACCTTGAGGTATTTACTGTTGGTGGTGGGTTTGTCTTTAATACGGTTCATAATATCATGCCCGATGTGCCACCCGAGAACATTGTAGCCATGTTCGAGGCCATTAAAGAATTTAATAATTGATTATATAACTAATACGAAACTGTTAATTATGAAGAAGATTATTATCAGCACATTAGGAATTATTTTTGTGTGTGCGATTTGTTTGCCTTTATGGACTTTAGCAGTTGAAAAGGTAAACCATTGCCCGATGATACTGATAGCTTTTGGCTTACTCGGCATTGGGAACACCATTATCCAGGTTTCGTTAAATCTCCAATATCGTAAACCATCAATACACTTCCATGCCTGATCAGCAACATTTTATTGTAAATTGATGGGTGCGCCCAGTGTGGTCCTTCACCCCCTTTTACCTGAAATGTGCTGATTATTTTCAAGTCGCTGGTATCGGGTTTTACCAAGGCAACATGTCCGCCTTTTTCTTCATAAAAGTATAACATGCCATCGGCCGAAATAACAGATCCTTTGGTGAACCATTCTTTCTCCCAGTTGGTTTTTCCGGTTTCCCAATCAACCGATGCCCAGTTTCCCCTGGTATTATCAAGCATCGTTGAGCCATAAATTGCGCCGTTAAGTAAAACCAAACCACCATGATGCGTATCGAGGACATCGTTTTTCCATTTCAGGGAAATCGATTTTCCATCGTCGGAAATATGAAAAAGCATGGCAGGCTGTTTGTTGCCATAGGTAATAAAAATGTCCCCATTGTAGAAAAGAGGCGTGTTTGCCGCTTCACCTTTCCCTCTTTCATTATGATGCTGAATGGTGTTGTAACTCCAAAGGATATTTCCGTTGCCTGCATCTATCCCGATAAGATCGTCGGAAGTTTGTACCAGCACGATTTTCATTCCGGCCCATTCGACCAAAGATGATGAGGCATACGATTTGCTACCACCCATACTTTTGCTTTTCCAAAGTAATTCACCTGTTTTTTTGTGATAGGCTACAAGGGTTGTTTTATCGCCCCCTGTTACGTATAAAGCAGCCTCGTCGGTTAAAAGTACCGACTCCACATTTCCCCAGTACATATTTTTACCCTCGAACTCTTTTAGCGGCTCTTTTCTCCAGATTTCTTCTCCCCCGTTTGTACTCAGGCAAACCAGGTCACCCATCCCACCAATCAGGTAAACCCGGTCATTTTCGATGGTTGGCGTTCCCCGCGATTCCGGATATGTTCTTATCCATGCATGACTGTATGTTTTTCCCCAAAGCAGCTTTCCATCCATATCGCAGGCCGAAATAACATCCAGTGTATCGGATTTAAGACCGGTTATATAGATTACATTTTTATATACTACGGGCTGTGACAATCCTTTCCCGATGGATTCGATTTTTAATTTTAACGTGGGTCCTTCGGCAGGCCATTCTTTCAGCAGCCCCGTTTCAGGATAAATACCATCGCGGGCAGGGCCCCTCCACTGCGAAATTTCGTTGTCCGGACTCAATAGCAATACCAAGAATGTGGTTAAAAGAAGCATGGATAGTTTCATCTGTAAAAAAATATTTTGATTCAGTTGTTTTTTGTTTTATCTATTTTTTGTCTTTTAATACAAATGAAAGCTTGCCACCTTTGACAATATCGCGGTGATTGAGCGTGTATTTATGATACGGCTTTACGTTCAGTTCTATCGACCCGATGTAACAGTTGTTTTTTCCCGCATTTCGGGCTTAAATTACAAATTGTTTCCCAGGATAAAATGCAGGATCAAGCGTGATGGTAATTTTATCGAAAAGGGGGCTGGCAAGCTGAAAATCCATGTCTCCCGGGCAAGCCGGATAGAAACCCATCATCGCAAAAAGAAGACAGGCCGAAGTTGTTCCGCAGTCATCGTTTCTAGGTTATCCCTGTCATTCCTAAAACCAAATAATAATTACTAATTTAGTTCACTTGCAGTATACTTCAGAAATTAGCCAAAATGAAATGATAAAATGCCTATCAAATCTTCTGTCATCAGGAATTTTGTTCATCATTATTTCAGGAACTTTTCCCAATAATAGCTTTGGTCAGACTACCGCGCCGAAAAAAGGACCACGTGTTTATACAACATCCAGGCTTGTGACTCCGAAACCGGTTATTGACGGGAAACTTGACGATACGCTTTGGAAGAAAGGGACATGGGCAAGAAATTACACACAGTGGGTTCCCAAAGAAGGTGCCAAGCCCAGTCATCCTACTGAATTAAATATTCAGTATGATGACAAGAATATTTACGTAGCCTTTCGTGCCTTTGACGACCCTGAAAAAATTCTGAAAATGGCAGGTGGCCGGGAAGAATTTGTTGGCGATGTAGTTGGAATAGCCTTTGACAGTTATCATGATTTCCGCTCAGGATTTGAGTTTTCAGTTACCGCATGGGGACAGAAGTGTGATCTTATCAAATATAATCCGGCCAGGAATGATCTTAACTGGAACCCGGTCTGGAAGGTAAAAGTCGGGGTGGAAGACTCAGCCTGGGTTGCGGAAATGGAGATCCCCCTGAGTCAACTGCGCTTCAGCAGGCAGAACCAGCAGGTTTGGGGTATGCATACCTCAAGGAGTATTTACAGGCTTCAGGAATTTAGCAACTGGGAGATTCAGACCAAGACCGGACCAGGAGAGATTTACAATTACGGGATACTCAAGGGGATAAACGGGTTAAAAAAATCACAGCGATTTGAAATTATGCCCTTTGCCCTTGGAAGTTTTGAAACCACGAAAAATGATCCTTCAAATCCATTTAGTAACAATGGCAAAAACTGGGGGGGCCAAATGGGCTTAGATGCGAAAATTGGCATTTCTAGTAATTTTACAGTCGATCTTACTATTAACCCCGATTTTGGCCAGGTAGAGTCTGATCCGTCAGTTTTAAACCTTTCAGCTTATGAGACTTTCTATACAGAAAAACGCCCATTTTTCATGGAAGGGTCATTTATATTTGATTATAACATTAATAATCAGAGTCTTTTCTATTCACGACGCGTCGGACATTCACCTTCTCTGAAAATAAATCCGAATGATAATCTATTCGTGAATTCTCCTTTGAATACCACGATTCTAAGTGCTGTGAAATTAAGCGGTACAACATCCAACGGGTTGACTGTTGGAATAATACAAAGTCTCACAGCCAATGAATATGCAAGACTTGCTGATTCGCACGGTAAGGATACAACCCGTAAAATTGAACCGCTTACCAACTGGATAGTAGCACGGCTCCAAAAAGTATACAATTCCGGGACAACTACCATCGGCGGGTTCTTTACATCAACAAATCGTTTCATCGACGATAACACCCTTGATTTTCTTGCATCCAACGCCTATACCGGGGGACTGGATCTGATGCATTACATGAGGGACAAGGAGTTTTACATAGATGCCAAACTGATTGGAAGCTACGTTGATGGCAGCAGTACCGCCATAAAGGCCCTGCAGGAATCCTCTGCCCGCTATTACCAGCGGCCCGGGGCGAATTATCTGCCTTATGACACTACAAGTACCAGGTTGAGCGGAACCGGAGGCAGGTTTGCAATTGGAAGAGGTTCAAAAGGATTGTGGCGATACTCGACAGGATTCAGTTGGTTTTCTCCTGGTGCTGAGTTAAATGACCTGGGGTATTTGAATTTTGCTGACAGAATTGACCAGGAAAATGCATTATCCTACCTGATTATTAAGCCTTTTTCAATGTTTCGTACGCTTAATGTTGCTCTAACGCAGTTCAATACATGGAACTTTAATGGATCTTACCTGGGTTCAGGCAGCACTTTGACATTAACCACATCATTCTTCAATAAATGGACCTTTACTGGAAGTCTAAAGCATAATTTAGAATCTCTGGATATGAGAATTTTACGTGGAGGTTATGACATGATAGTACCATACTCACTAATTTCATCGGCTTACATTGGAACAAATCCCTCAAAAAAAATCATAGGCAAATTTATCCTGGGATTAAATAAATCAGGTGAAAATTCTGCATCAGGATTAATTTTCGAACCAAGTATTACTCTTCGTCCTATTTCCAACCTGAAATTTGGCATTACTGCCAGCTATTCGGATAACCACAATAGTCTTCAATATGTTTCCACTGTAAATTATCAGTCCGAAAAGAGATATGTTCTCGGGACAATTGATCAGAAAACTCTTGGGCTCACATTCAGGGTAGATTTATACATTACTCCAGAATTATCAATCCAATATTATGGAAGTCCGTATGTATCCCGTGGTACTTATTCAGAATTTAAACATGTTACGAACCCTACGGCAAAGTTATTGGAGAACCGTTATGAGATTTATCCTGATGCCGGACTAATAGGAAATACTTATGAACTAAGTGACAATTTTCCAGCTGAAAAAATTACAATCAGGAATCCGGACTTTAATTTTCAACAGTTGCGTTCCAACTTCGTAGCAAAATGGGAATACCGTTTGGGATCTTTCATCTATCTGGTCTGGTCAAGTGAAAAAACCCAGAGAACACCTTACTCAAAAGCTTCTATCGGAAATTCTTACAGGGATTTATTCAACGTCTTCCCAACAAATATTTTTCTTCTAAAAGTGAGTTATTGGTTTGCACTCTAATCCAGGATTACAGGAAAAAATCCGAAGGCTTTCAGGTTGGAAGAATCAACAGTATCATAGGCGTGGATCAACCGATTCCGAAATCCAACAATTTTACGGGCATTATCCAGACTTTCTTCAGGGTGAAATATTTCAAACTTGTTTACCGCCTCACCGATAATTCCCAGTTGTCTTTCAACCGCACTTTGTGTCTTAAGATCACTTACGTAATCCGTCATAAATCAACACTTTAGTTGGTACGTGGTGACGTATATAAAGATGATATATTAAAAGGTACTACTCCCTGTTCAATCAAATTTCGTTGACCAATAGACACGAGATTTAAAATACAAGTGTCAAGCTGTTCTCTTATAATTATTTTTGTTGAATTAGTATTTTATGTTACGCTGACGTCCATCACTTTTTGAACCCTGCATCGTATTCAATTCGTTTGTGTCTTATTTCGCCTTGATATAAAGCAAGAGCGGGGCAGCGCCCCAATCGGCAGGTGGCATCAATTTGGCCATACCGTTCCTGAACTTGCCGGCGTCGCTTCTTTTTCCGGTCAGAGGATTGAACCATTCGCCTGTCAAGGTAGATTTGGCACCGGAAATATTCAGGCTGAACGGTTGCGCCTGCTGTTGGAAGACCACATATTCGCGTCCCGGCTGTGCCATACACCGACCATTGCTGACCAGCTTATCAGCTGGATCGAGTTTCCAATATTCCGTCGCGCGCCAGAAATCGCCAAAGTGTTTCATATATGTATAGCCTTTTGGTTCGTCAAAAGGGCGAATCACATCCCATGCGGTGAAGGTGTAGTAATAGGCAGTATAGCCGCCCGCCATCGCAATATCCCAGAGCGTACTAGCTGTGGCTTCGGCCGTCATCGCCTTTCCGTAGGTTTTGTCGTCCACTCCGCCAGGGCCGCACTCGTAATCAGATTCAACATTCGCAACCGGCCAGGCATGGCGTTCGCGTTGAAAGAGAATAGTCTCATGATCGTTCCGTCCTTTTTGATCCTTATGATGCTGATCAGCCCGGAAATCGGTTAAGTCGTCATAAGCGCCGCTTTCATTGGCTACATCGTCATCGTGAACAGTAACCAGATGATGGTAGGGATCCGTCGCGCGGATATATTTCAGCCAACCCTGCTTGTAAGCGAGGTCTTTTTCGTTGTGTGCTTCCTTGGAAAAATCCCAGATAATATTCGGATAGGCAGCATAACGCGCCATGAGCCAGCGAAAAAACAGCTTTTCTTCAGGACTTCCTTTCTCTGGCCATTTAACGGACTTGTTATATACCTTGATGAAAATATGCGCCTGCATACCTCGTTCCATTAATGCCCCCATCACGCGGTCATAATGTTGCCAATAGTCGAGGTTCATATTGGAGTGATCGGGCGCGTCGTTTGTGCCATTCCATGGATACAGCATCGGCGGGCCGTAGTCGTCAGGACCACTTTTACCCTTACGCCAGTCTGTGTCATGGGCGAAAGTATTAAGAATGACGTAGTTGAACCCGTATTTTGACAACAGATCCAATGTCTTTTCGACAGTCGGTACGGTGGGCTTGTCCATATCGAGCGCCCAGAGCCAGTCGTATTCATAGGCCTGCATAAAAAAACGAGTGCCGTCGTCAAAAATAAAATGGTGAGGATGCCCCTTGTCAACGCGTAACACGCCATGGATGTTTTTATCCTTATTTTTCACGCATGTGAAAACTGCGGTTTTTCCATTCAGCGCTGGGAGATCCGATGTTGTTGTCAGCGACCAGTCTCCTTCAGCAGTTGGCGAAATGCGTATTTTCCAGGTAGCGTTGCCATCGAAAAATCCCGGTATAGTGAAGGTCGTGCTGTTGGGTCCGGTTACGACTGCACTAAACCCAACCTGATATGGGCGACTCACACGTGTGTCTGTCTTGAAAGAGAAATCGTGCGGTTGGCAGCACTTAACGACGCCGGCCGCATGAACTGTACCGCAAAAAAGATTGCCTGCAATCAGCAATAAAACAATGACTCTAATGCTCTGCTTCATAATTTTAATTCATTTTTATGTTATTTTTTTAACGCTCATAACTTGCAACCCGCAACTACTTAATTACCTGCTTCGCACCATCGGCAATGGTTCCCAGAATGAGGCAGCATGATGTTGCCCCCGCATCCCGGAATAAGCGTATCAATCAGGGTTTTGTCGCCAACTTTGGCAGGTGAAATTGAAGCGATTGCATCCACAGGCGACTTCAGTGCTTCACCCATTTCGTCAATTCCGATTTCTTCTTTTCCTTCGAACGAAATAGCCATGGCTTTGAAAAATTGTAACTATTCAGTGATAAATATAGCGAGTAATCTTCAAAAAGCTATCTAAAATCAGATTTCCAACAAAAGTTCTTTGGCATTCTATAATTTGCCATAGCTTTTTTTCTTTGGGTAATTTGCTCCGTTTAATTCTCGCGAATGTATAATTCTAATTTCGGGGGTTATTAACAATAATGATTTGTTCGACACTGAAGAAAAGGGAGTATTAAAAAAACTTCAAAAATTGATATATTTGTTCAAACTCAAATCATTATGCAAAAGGCGGAAATATTGAGCAAACTCAAGCATAGTAAAACTGAATTAAACAAATTTGGAGTTACAAGCATCGGGTTATTTGGTTCTGTGGTTAAAGATCAATCAAATAGTGAGAGTGATGTGGATATATTGATTGATTTCCGTTCTGATTTGGAAACTTTTGAGAATTATATGAATACCTGTAATTACCTGGAAGAAATACTAAAGGGCTGCAAACTTGATATTGTGACTGAAAATGGGTTAAGCCCCTACATTGGTCCGTACATCTTAAAAGAGGTGGAGTATGTCTAAAGAATCAATCGAATACCTGAAACATATTTTGCTGGAATGTGAGTATATCGTTTCTGTTATCAAGCCGGAAACCAGTAAAGATGAGTTTCTCAAGGATGACTGAAATTCAAACGATAATTCGGCAATACAGTGAAAAATCTTAATCGTTCGTGGATTCAGCGGTGCGTATTGGCAATGACCATAATCTGATGCTGGAACAAATTACTATTTTTTAAGCTTGGTCAGATAGACATTTCTAAATTCAATATCTTTGCCTTCACACTGAAGACATATGCTCCCTTCATGAACATTAAGATTGGTAGCCTTGTTCTGAAGCACCTTGTTTACAAACACTTCCATTTTATTACCGTTACATACAACTTCCATTGTATTCCATTTGCCAACCTTTTTTTCAGAAGATTCAGCCAGCTTTTTAATATTACCTTTCGATTTATCGATCCGTTCATCCATATCAATACCCTTTTCGCAGATGAAATCACCGGCACCTCCTGCAACTAAATTGCATTCAATCCATCTAAATGTATTGGAATCACGCGGTTGATAATGAACAAAAACGCCGCTGTTTGTTGCCACTGATGGCCATCGCCATTCAACATGTAACTTGTAATCGGAATAGGAGTCTTTTGTCCTCATATAACCCCATGGAAAAGGATTCATATGAATGACTCCTTTTCCTGTCGTAAAAACGGTTGCAGGATCTGCCGAGGAATTTTTTAAGAAAAATTCCCAGTTACTCAGATCTTTCCCGTTAAATAACAGGATTTTTTCGCCCCTGGCCTTTTCTGCTTTTTTTGCATCAGACCGGGCTGAAGTAATACATGGAAATACTAAGAAAGCTACCATCAATAAGGCAGCATACATTTTGATTCTTGGATTCATAATTTCTGGATTTTGGCTATACTAAGCAATTTTTTAACGAACTACATTGGTGATATTCTGATCATAAAGATAAATAAAATTTGCTGAGGATCATCTTATTAAGCAGGGGATTAATAATTTAGAACGATTCAACATGGAAAAAACGCTGAAAAAATTCAGTCATCGGCGGAACAAATTGACCACCCTCCAAAAGGTCTCCTGAAAGACCTCCGACAGAGCCTAATTTGGGCTTCCGGCGGAGCAAACTGACCACCCCTTCAAATCCATTAAAGAGCTGCTCATTAGTTTAAGGTTTGAGTAATGCTGACTGCAAACCTCGGTCAAACTGACCACCTTCTGCCGATTTAACAGGAGGAGATTGTAGTTGCATGGTATTGGGATTCCCAATCCATTTAAAAAGAAACGAACTCTCGTGCCTATTTTTTCAGCACAAAACCTCAAGAATCTGGAAAATCCTGGCGTAATCCTGGCGTGAAAGAAAAAACACCTACGAGTTGTCTCCGTAAGTGTTTGATTCTGAGGGTGGGCCCAGTAGGGCATGATCCTACGACCCCCTGATTATGAGTGGGAGGTCTAAACCATTTTCGTTTTCCACTGATTGATACTGGTTAACACTGGTTGTCATTTACACTTTTTATTTTCCACTGTTTGATACTGATTGTCGAATATCCTGGCGGATTTCCTGGCGTGTTTTTCAGATCCAAATTTAAAATAGTCAACTTTCAGGGAAGCTATTATACCTTTATACAGAGTTCACTTTACGATCTCAAAAGAAATTCATGAAGTTTCCCAATACCCTCATTGAATTTTTTAGGATTGGTTTTTTTAAGCCCTGCAATATTCTGGAGTTTCCATTTGATAGAAGGATAGTTGCTTAGGTCTCCTGCACAACATTTGGTCCAATCTGGTTCCCCCTGTTCAAATGAAAGGAAGAACTCTTTATCTGTTTGTGTAAGGTTTATATTCACCTTTTCGATTAGATCCATACGTGCAGCCATATAATCACTGTTAGAAAATGGTTGATCCGACATCCCTTCGAATTGATTTTGTAATGCTTCACTCTGATCGATAAGATGCGGTTGCAATGATTCAATAATGGGCCTATCACTGCCCACTTGTGGAATAAATTTATGGCAGTACCGCCATGCACAGCAAAATCCTCTATTTTATAGACAGAAGGCAATATTCTTATCAATAGTGCAACTTGCTTTTTATAAGAATCATTCATA
>Ga0209125_1000385_pt1 | contig 59379 bp, 56 predicted proteins | sample BarGraIncub1131A_FD_184503 | JGI IMG/M metagenome (GOLD analysis project Ga0209125, IMG submission 184503) | Arctic peat soil microbial communities from Barrow, Alaska - Barrow Graham LP Incubations 11-31A (SPAdes) (version 2) | ecosystem: Environmental > Terrestrial > Soil > Wetlands > Peat... | reverse complement strand
TCTGGTGATAATGGCGTAGTGGTCACACCTGTTCCCATCCCGAACACAGAAGTTAAGCACTACCGCGGTGAAAATAGCTATGCATGCCATAGTGAAAATAACTCGTTGCCGGATTCCTAGGCTCCCCATTAAGGGGAGCTTTTTCTTTTGCGGTCAAGATCGCTGATTATTGTTGAATCAGTATTGAATGAGTTACTGAACACAATTATTTGTGTTCTTTTTTCTTCATTTTATATACATGATTCCGCCACATTGTGAATGTATACTTCTCACAGATAAGGAGGATATAACAATGTACTTGTTTACCCGAGCATTTCATTATATTCGCAAACAGAAAGCAAAGACTGTTTTACTCTTGGTATTATTTTTCGTTATTGCTAACATCGTTTTAGCAGGTTTGTCCGTTCAATCAGCCGCAGCTACAGCTGAGAAACTCACGCGCCAAGAAATAGGTTCAGATATTACATATACACTCAGCACGCAACAGGTAAGAAGTGATACACAAAAGGGAGTTCTTGATTCAACTGTAGCGAAATCGACCCTTGAAGGTGCTCCGACCTATGCTAATCTACTCAAGATCGCTGATTCGACTTACATAGCGACAGTTGATGCGATTGCGACTTATGAAGTCACCAGCGATGTTCTGACTCCGTATACATACGTGGCCACAACAACGACGACAACTACGAATACAAATACTCCGCCGATTGATGCAGGCGGTAAGGGTGGGTTTATTTCGGGTAGTTACACAAGTTCAGGTGATTTTACACTCAAGACATTTACTACAATCACGCCGACTGATTTTACTGATAAAACAGCTTCGATTACATCAGGAAGATTGGCTACACAAACTGAAATTGACAGTGGTGCACTTGTTGCTATCATTAACGAAACGCTTGCGACCAATAATAATTTAAAAGTGGGGGATACGATTGATTTAACGCCGACAGCCACCGGTTATACCACACAGGCAATGACTTATACAATTATTGGTATCTACTCTTCAACAGCGATGATCGACGATCGTATGGCAAGTATGGTGGGATCATCATTACTTACACAGAATCAGATCTATACACCGTTCTTATCACTTAAAACCATCGGCTATACCGCTGATGAAATCAGTAACACTGTATTAAGCAGCGCAGTTATCGCCTTGAATGATCCTGTTGATCTGGCTGCATTTAAAAGCGAGGTCGCATCTAAAGTCACCTTGACTTACGGAACACTCGATACGAATGATGCCTTATATCAGCAATTAGCTGGTCCGATCGAATCTCTGGGCAGTGTCGCGAATACCATGGTCATCATTGTAGCAATAGCAGGAGCAGCGATTCTTGCTTTGATCACAGCATTGACTGTCAATCAGCGTAAGAATGAAATTGGCATACTGCTTGCTGTCGGAGAAAGTAAAATTCGAATCATCGGACAGTTTATAGTTGAAGTTACTGCAATTGCGGTAATAGCATTTACACTTTCGATCTTCACAGGGACATATGTGGGTAAATACATCAGTAATGTAACACTTGCGAACTATGCAACTACTACAACGATGAATCAACAAGGAATTCCGGGATCCAAAGGTGGATTCCAAGGTGGAACATCAGCACTTACAAGTACAACTAAAGCAGCAACCGTTGACATTTCACTGAATTTGATTTTGATCGTCGAATTATTCGCTTCAGGACTTCTGATTTCAATTGTCAGTGTTGCGATTCCGGCACTGTATGTAACCAGATTTAATCCTAAACAGATTCTTACAAACAACGGTTAGGAGGAACTATAAATGACCCTGTTGCAACTAGACCATGTTACCTACGGGTATGTCGATGGTAATCATAAAAGAACTATTTTGAATGATTTGTCTTATTCCTTTGAAAAAGGAAAATTCTATACTATATTAGGACCTTCAGGCAGTGGGAAAACAACACTGTTGTCGCTGATCGGTGCACTTGAGAAGACCCAAGGCGGGAAAATATCCTACGAAGGTAAATCACTTGAAGAAATCGGCTTTGTTAAGTATCGCCGCAATAAACAAGCGATCGTATTTCAGCAATTCAATTTGATACCTTATCTGACGGCTGTTGAAAATATCATCAACGTCATGGAAATTACAGACAATCCTTTACCGAAACCTTATCGAAGAACGGCACTGAATCTGTTGGATCAATTTGGCATCGTTGATACGAAAGCAGTGCGCAGTATTTCACAACTTTCTGGTGGTGAACAACAGCGGGTAGCGATCGCCAGAGCATTGGCAACCAATGTAAGTTTGATTTTAGCTGACGAGCCAACCGGCAATCTTGATACAGCGACTGAAAAAGAAATCATCTCGATCTTCAAGAAACTTGCCTCGGAATACAACTGCTGTGTCATCGTCGTAACCCACAGCGATGATGTCGCAGCAATCAGTGATATATCTCTTCGACTGAAAGACGGGAAGCTTGTTGAGAATTTTGGAGGATCGAACTAATGGATAAGCAGTTTTTGAGTGAGATCAATCAAGAGAAGTCAAAAGTCGAAAGTTTTCAAAAAGAAACTTTTGAAAGTATAAGACCGGATCGCACGAAATATATTTGGATGATCGGTGTTGTGCTTGTCGCATTGATCGGTGCTTATTTTCTGTTCAATCAAAAAGTAACCGTAGTTGATATGACCGGATGGACGACAACCGATGCAGCAACGTGGGCTGGAACCAACAGTGTACAGCTCGTCAGTTCATCGATCTACAGCGAAAGTGTAGCTGCTGATAGTATTATCAGTCAGAGCATTTCTGCTAAGACTAAGATATCCAAGGATGCTACGGTTCAAATCACAGTATCACTTGGTCCGGATCCGACAACCAAGATAACCATTCCCGAATTCGATATTACTTGGACAAAAGCGCGCTTGCTTACTTGGTTAAGTGATAACGCAATAACCAACTATGCAATCACAACGCTTGTAGATGGTACAAGAGCAGCTAATTTATATGTTAGCTACGCCATTCCAGATACAAGTGCCAGTGAGTTCCAACGGCAAGATACGATCAATTTTGTCGTAACTGCCAATTTGACAACTACTACTGTAACAGTCAGTGACTTATCCGGTTACTCTGAAACACAAGTGAGTAGTTGGGCTTCTACTAATGGAATATCTGTCACCTATGTAAAAGGATTCAGTTCAACTGTCGCTTCAGGCAAAGTAATTGCTCAAAGCGTAGTTGCGGATGCGAGTATTGTTAGTGGATCTTCGATGACAGTAACACTATCGATCGGTCCGTCTGTCACAATGATCAATTTCTCAAGTTATACCTTAGCGGTTGCTCAAGCATGGGCGCAAGAAAATAGTATTTCGCTATCAACGTCCACAAAATACAGTTCTACCGTTGCAAACGGAACAGCGATCTCACAATCCGTGCTCAAGGGTAAAGCTGTTGAGCAAAACTCAAAAGTCAGTGTTGTATACTCGCTGGGAAGTGAAGTATCTCTCTCTAATTTTACGGGTAAGACATTGATCGAGATTCAAGATTATGTAAATGCACAAAATATACTAGGTGCTTCAATGAAATTAAATGTAACATCGCAGGCATCGGACAAGATCAGTGCCAATCATATTATCGCTCAAAGTATTTATGATACCAAGATTCCGTTCAATGCGGCAGTAGATGTCATTATCTCCTCAGGAAAATTGGTTAAAGTTCATGATTATTCGTTGTTTAACAGCAGTGATGCGAATACAACGTATGGACAAATCGTGAGTGATTGCGAACTCAACGGAATTTCCTGCCGTATTACGCTACAATCCGTAGTAGATAGTACACAAGTCGGCAAAGTGCTTTCACAGTCGGTTGCTGCCGATCAGATCATAAGTAAGACGCAGTTCGTCGATGTTGTTATCGGTAAATAACACAAACATTTACTTCAATTTGGCAAAGGGTATATAATGAAATCAAACACGGGTACTTTGCCGGAAAGGAGTGAATCATCAATGACAACACAAAGACAATTCACTAAAACATTTGATCATACCCTCCTCCATATAAAGTGGAATCAGGTCGAAAATCCGAAAGCGGTGATTGTGATCGCTCACGGTTTGGGTGAACATTTGGGTCGTTATGATTATGTTGCGAAGAAGTTTAATGATTGGGGATACGGTGTTCTTCGCTATGACCAACGCGGCCATGGATTCTCAGAAGGAGAACGAGGATTTTTAAAAGATTATAAGGATCTGTTTCTGGATGCCGACTATATGGTTGAAATGGCCATCTTCCAAAACGAAGACGTTCCGGTATTCCTGATGGGTCACAGCATGGGTGGTTATACTTCGATTGGTTATGGAATTCTCTATGATCATCGTGTAAAGGGTTTGATTTTCAGCGGTCCATTGAGTGTCGACTCACAAGGTTTGACTTCTCAGATCGATATGGCGTTGGATCCGCACATTCAATTTCCGAATGCATTAGCGGATGCGGTGTGCAGTGACAGAGCAGTTGTAGACGAGTATATTGCTGATGAAAACAATCTAAAGAATATCACATTGGGCTTGATGCAACAAATCAAACTGAGTGTACCTTGGATTCAGGATCATATGCATCAAATCAAAGATCCGACCCTGATTCTGCACGGCAGTCTAGATCAACTTGTAAACCCGAAAGACAGTGAGATCTTATATGCAATGATTTCTTCCGAAGATAAAAGTCGTCATGTATTTGAAGGTTTGTGGCACGAGATTCTCAATGAAACCAAAAAAGATGAAGTATTGGATGTCATACACACGTGGATCGAAAAACATATTTAGACAAGTGAATTTGCTTGTCTTTTTTTCGGTCATGAGACAAGTAAAAAAAGATGATTGTATATATAATCAAATCAGGTAGGTGAAACAATGGATAAAAATCTAAGTAAGCTGACTCCGTTGCAAGTTCAGGTCACTCAGCATAACGCGACAGAGACTCCCTTTAAAAATGAGTATTATGACAATCACGAAATAGGAATCTATGTGGATATCGTATCCGGAGAAGTTCTGTTCAGTTCTTTGGATAAATTTGATTCCGGTTGCGGATGGCCAAGCTTCACGCGGCCGATCCAAGCGAACACAGTGATTGAAAAGAAAGACATCAGTCATTTCATGGTCAGAACCGAAGTTAGATCTCGATCAGCCGACAGCCATTTAGGACATCTTTTCACTGACGGTCCATCAGACAAAGGTGGATTGAGATATTGTATCAATTCAGCTTCGTTGCGATTTATTCCGTACTCAGAAATGGGAAAAGAAGGATACTCCGACTATCGCAAACTATTTGATTCACAAATTGACAAATGAGTTGATCGTGCTAAACTAGAACTATAGGGTCGTGTGCAACCCGGGTGTGCTGACACCTAAACATCCGATTACAGCGAGTTGACGGACAACGTAAAAATCAGCCGCACAAATAAGAACTTCTTCGGAAGTTCTTTTCCATGGTTTATTTGCGATAAATGCCCTGTTTTGATTATTTAGTGTGAAAATCATTTATAATATAACTATAACAACGTTAGAAAGCCGAGGATCTGTATGAAAGAATTCAATACTGATAAGATAGGCACGTTTGTGTATGAGAGCTGTTGCGAAATTGCTTTTGTATATCCTGATGATGTGCGAAGATCATTAGTCGAATCAGCCGAAAAAGAGAGAAACCCAATGGGGAGATCCATTCTGAATCTTTTGGTGGAAAACGAAAAAATTGCCCAAAATAAAGGAATCCCAATGTGTCAAGATACCGGGATGACTGTCATTTTTCTGCGAATCGGCAATGAATTGCAACTGGTCGGAACTCCTTTGAATGATGTTATAAACGCTGCTGTAGCGGCGGCATATAAAGATAAGTATTTGCGTAAATCGATCGTAGCCGATCCACTTTTCGATCGTAAAAATACCCTCACCAATACACCGGCCATTATTTATACCGAGTTCACGCAAGGTGATAAAATTGAGATTGAAGTGATGGCGAAAGGATTCGGATCAGAAAATTGCTCGGCAGTGAGAATGTTGAAACCGTCCGACGGAGTAGAAGGGGTTCGTCGATTCATTATCGAGACAGTAACAAAAGCAGCCCCAAATGCTTGTCTTCCAATGGTTGTCGGTGTCGGAATCGGCGGGACTATGGATTATTCAGCTTATCTGGCCAAGAAGGCATGTTTACGGCCGATTGGTGAATGGTCATCCGATATCCGTTATGCTGATTTTGAAAAAGAACTCTTACAAATGATCAATTCAATGGACTTCGGTCCGATGGGTTTGGGTGGCGATACCTCAGCTCTGCATGTTGCAATCGAGCACTTTCCGACGCACATTGCTGCGCTTCCTGTGAGTATCAATATCATCTGCCATATGGTTCGGCATAAGAAAGGGATACTTGTATGAAACAATTTAAACTTCCTCTGAGTGACGATGATCGAAAGCTTTTACGAGCCGGAGAAACAGTTCTTCTAAGCGGAACAATAACAACGGCCAGAGATGCCGCTCACAGTCGACTTTACGATATGTTAAAAAACAATCAGTCGCTTCCAATCGATTTGGCAACCAGTACTATTTACTACGCAGGTCCTTCTCCGACACCGGAAAACAGTGTCATCGGAAGTGTCGGTCCGACAACCGCAGGTCGGATGGATGCTTATATGCCGGCTTTTTTGGATAGTGGTCTAAAAGTGACGATTGGCAAAGGCAAACGCAGTCCGGAAGTCAAAGCAGCAATGAAAGCACATGAAGCGATTTATTTTACTGCTATCGGAGGGGCGGGCGCTTATTATGCGGGATGTGTAAAAAAGGTAACATTGATTGCTTTCGAAGATCTTCAAAGCGAAGCAATCCGTGAGTTGGAAGTCGTAGATTTCCCTGTTATTGTCGCAATCGATACGTTAGGTACAGATCTATATGAACGTTGATAAACCAGAGTGTGTTCTTTATTGGATGAGTAACGCTCTTCGCGTAACGGATAACCCTGCTCTTTATCAGGCGCAGCAGGCAGCCATTCGTGCTGAGTTACCTCTACTTTGTTTGTTTATCGTCAATCCGAAGTTTCCTGCAGCGAATACCCGAAATATGAGTTTTCTTTTGGATAGTTTACCTGAACTTCAAGAAAGTCTCGTTCGAAAAAATATTGCTTTTATGATCAAGACCGGAAACGCCGTTGACTGTATCGAAGAGATGTGTGAAGAGTTTGAACCCAAACACGTCGTTTCTGAGATATCACCCTTTCTGTGGGTTCAAGATCTGCAGAAAGCTGTGAATGTAAATCTGCAAAAAAGAAACTTACGATTATATCTTTACACAACGGCAACAATCGTTCCTCTGCATATCACCAGTGAGAAACTTGAATTTTCTGCCAGAACGATTCGGCCAAAGTTAAATCGCCATCTGGATGAGTTTCTAAATATCGAAACATCGATAATCACTCATCCGACAGACATGCTTGCCGTAGGAAAGTTGACATTGGAGACAATGAAAATACTATTGGACTCACTGGAGTTACCCGTCATTCAGAACACTGAATTCATTCCCGGAGAAAGTGAAGCTCTTCGGCTTTTAGAGAACTTCGCTAACCGTATCGCCTATGTAGAATACCGCAATATTATTGAGGGTCAAGGGCAAAGTTACTTATCCCCGTATTTGCATTATGGGATGATTTCACCGATCACGGTCATCAAACGAATCCAAAAATGCGAACATCGGATGAAAGAGGTCTTTATCGAAGAATGTTTCATTCGTCGCGAACTTGCCTATAATTATATCTACTATCAACCTGAGTATGCCAGTATCAACGGTGCTTGGAGTTGGGCTAAGGAAACACTGCGCTTGCATTTAAGTGATAAACGATCGATTCTGTATAGTGATGAAGAACTTGAATTAGCGAAAACACATGATGAAGTGTGGAATTACTGTCAGAGAACGCTTGTTGAAAAGGGCTACCTTCATAGCTATCTGCGTATGTATTGGGCAAAACAGGTGTTGTTATGGAAAGAAGATCCACAAGAAACAATCGATTTTCTTGTGAAAAATAACGATAAGTATTTCCTTGACGGACGGGATCCGAATGGGTATACAGGCATCATGTGGTCAGTAGCGGGAGTTCACGATCGACCGTGGCCGAGTGCCGAGGTCGTCGGCAGCGTGCGCCGGATGTCAGCCCATGGTACAATAAAAAAAACAGGATTACGTTTGTAGAAAGGAGAATGGTATGCCGGTAAAAGTCTGTGAACGATGTGTGGGTATGTCATGCGTTACACGTGTCCCGATATTTTCATCACTGAATAACCAACAGCGAACCGAACTTCTGCTTTTAGTTGAACGCAAGGTTCTCAAAAAGGGAGAAATTTTCATCCATGAGCAGTCAGAACTCTCCGGTTTGACTATTGTTAATCGAGGGAAATTAAAAGCTTATACTAATGGTATTAACGGAAAACAATCGATCCTCTATTTGTTTAACATGGGTGATTTTTTCGGAGAGCACAGTCTGTTTGTGCCGCATCCGATTCGCTATACAGTTGAAGCATTGGAAGACAGCGGTGTTTGTATGATCCGCAGTGAAGAATTTCAAGTCTTTTTGCAGTCACACCCAGATACAACATTCAGTATCATCAGAGAACTCGCAAATCGTTTGGATATGCTGGAAGGCAACTTGACTCAATTAAATGCAGTTTCCGTCGATGAGCGACTGAGCAAACTTTTAAATGAATTTGCAAAGCGTTACGGAACACAAACTGATGAAGGGGTGCTATTACGTCTTCCGTTGACTCAAGAAGAAATCGGAAATCGACTTGGGTTAACAAGAGAAACCATCAGTCGTAAACTTTCCCAATTTCAACGCGATGGGAAAATTCGGGTCATTAAGGGGAGAACAATCCTGATTCTTCGATAAGTGTACATAAAGTGTGATGATAATCACATTTTTTTAATTTCTTCGGATGTATACTTGAATTATCCAAGGAGGTACGATGATGAGCGAAATTATCGATAACCAACAATTCAGACAAAAAAAGTTAAAAGAATTGATCACTGAACTTCAGAACGGTGCTAACATCGATGAGGTAAAAGCTGAGTTTAAATTACATTTTCAATATGTGACAGGTGCTGAAATCGCCGAGATGGAACGTAACCTGGTAGATGAAGGAACGAAAATCGAAGAAATCCAGCAATTATGCGATATTCATGCATCAATTTTTAAAGGATCGGTCATCGACATGCATGAGAATATTCTGACTGTAAATCCGCTCGTAGAGTTTCAGAATGAGAATGAGGAAATGCGCAAATACGTTGAGGAGGAGATTCTTCCCAATAAGGATCACAAGCCGACAGATATCGAGATGGCTAAAAAACATTTAGGCTCAAAATTAGAAAAATTGGCTACAATAGAAGAACATTACTCAAAAAAAGAAAATATTCTCTTCCCATTCTTGGAACGAGCCGGTATCGCGACCCCTCCGAAAGTCATGTGGGGCGTTGACAATAACATTCGTGCAGCCATCCGCAAAACCCGTGAGTTGATCGCATCGGACAGTTCTACGATCGACCAATTCAAAGATCAGTTCTTTGCGACAGCCGAATCGGTATTGGAGATGATCGATAAAGAAAATGATATCTTGTTTCCGATGTTAAGAGATGTTCTGCGCGAAGAAGATTGGAAACAAGTAGCTAGGACTCTTCAAGAAGAAACCGGAACAGTTTTTCTTGCAGATGATCGATTTGAAGAAGTTCTTGAGGCTACCGCACGATCTGTTCAATTGAGTGTCGGTTCACTGACATTTCCTGAAATAGATGCGATTTTAAACACACTGCCTCTCGACATTACATTTGTGGGAGCCGACAATATCGTTAAATATGTTTCGCAAGGTACGGATCGTATATTTGCCCGTCCAAAAACGGTAATCGGTCGAGCTATTTCTAACTGCCATCCGCCGCAGAGCGTACATATTGTTGAGAAGATCGTTGAAGACCTACGTAGCGGTAAGAAAGATCACGAAGATTTCTGGATTCAAATGGGACATAAATTTGTTTATATCCGTTATTTTGCTGTACGTCGAAATCGTGAATTCCTGGGTGTCATCGAAGTGACGCAGGATATAAAACCTATTCAGGCACTCAGCGGCGAAAAACGTCTTGCTGATTAAAGAAGTAACTAACTATGGAAAAACGCATCTTTCAATTAAACCAATTATCTTGCCCGACTTGTGCCAAGAAGATCGAAACGGTACTGAAAAAAACGACGGGTGTCGAAGAAGTCAGTGTTGCTTTTGCCAGCAGTAAAGTGAAAGTCGAATATGATGAAACACTTGTCGAAGTTGTCGAACTGATCGATAAGATCCATCGTTTGGGATACCGGGTAATGGAATCAAAGAAAGCGTAAAGCTTTCTTTTTTATAAAGGAGTCAACTATGTCACATCAAAAACTAAATGTAATCATTTCAGGTTCACTGTTACTTCTCTATTTGATCATCAATCAATTTCTGGATCAACCGGTAATCGGTCAGATACTCTTGATAATCGCAGCTAGCACATCAGGGTTGCCAATACTATTGCATGCACTTCAAGCACTCCGTTTTAGAGTGATGTCAATTGAGCTATTAGTAAGTATTGCGGTCATCGGAGCTTTATTTCTGCATGAGTTTTGGGAAGCGGCAGCAGTTAGTTTTCTGTTTATTTTCGGAGCTTATTTGGAAGCTCGAACACTTAGCAAGACACGTTATTCGCTTGAAACAATGATCCGATTATCACCTTCGACGGCTGTGCGATTGATTCACGGAGTTTCGGAGACAGTCGATGTTGATGAATTGGTTGCCGGCGATACAGTCATTGTCAAAACTGGAGATCGAATCCCGGTCGATGGTATCATAGTTCGAGGGATAGCCAGTGTCAATCAATCCAGTATTACAGGGGAAACTTTACCGGCAGAAAAAACGATCGGTAGTGAAGTCTATGGTACAACGATCGTCGAGAACGGTTATCTTGAAATTTTAACAAACAGAGTCGGAGAAGAAACGACCTACGGGCAACTGATGCATTTATTGGAGGAGGCTCAAGAAGCGAAAGCTCCGACACAGAAATTCATTGAGAAATTCGCTTCCTATTACACTCCGGCCATGATCGTGGCAGCACTGATTGTTTTTATAGTGACTCGTGACATCCGATTAGCACTTACGTTGTTGGTTATATCATGTCCGGGTGCGATGGTGATTTCGATTCCGGTGGCAATCGTAGCGGGTATCGGACAAGCAGCTAAATTCGGGATTTTGATCAAAGGCGGTGAATTTCTTGAAAAAGCAGCCAAAGTAGAGATCATTGCTTTTGATAAAACCGGGACTTTGACAGTCGGGTTACCTGAAGTAAATGATGTAATCGCGTTTAGTACATCAGAAAAAGAAGTCATTCGTGCTGCTGCACAAGCCGAAATGGGATCTGAGCACCACCTGGCAAAGGCAATTATAAATGAAGCAGTTAAACGGGGTATTGTATCAGATCAACAGACTGAGTATAAAATATTTCCCGGGAAAGGACTTATTTCAACGGGTGTGGATGAAATAATTCTTGTCGGTAATCTTCGCTTGGCTGAAGAAAACGGAATCGTGATCAATAAAGTTCAACTCGAAGAATTTACTGCCATGCAAAGTCGTACATCGACTACCGTGATGGTAGCACTTAACGGAATACTGATCGGTTATATCGGAATCACAGATAAACTTCGAAACAATACACTTCAGTCACTGCAGCAGCTTAAAAATGAGGGTATCCAAAGATTAGTTGTACTGACCGGGGATACCTATGTGTCTGCACAACGTACACTGAGCCAACTTCCGATCGACGTGATAAATGCCGATTTGTTGCCGGTCGAAAAAGCTGAGGTAGTCCGACAGCTCATGCAATCAGGTGTTACGGCGATGGTGGGTGACGGTGTCAATGATACCTTGGCGCTTGCGGGAAGCGATATAGGCATCGCCATGGGGCAGGGAGCGACCGATGTAGCCATCAAAACCGCCGACATTGTGATTCTCAACGAAAAAACAGTGAATTTAGTTGAATTATTTCGAATCAGTCGCTTAACTGTTACGATCATGAAACAAAATATCCTATTCTCAGTCAGTGTTGTCTTTTTATTATTGATCGGTGTCCTAACGAAAACGGTGCATATGGATGTGGGTATGATGGTTCACGAACTAAGTGTGTTGGCTGTGATCTTCAACGCAATGCGTATAATCGGAAAGCATGATATAATAAATTAACTAAGTTATCACTCGTGTGAGGAGGTGTTCCGGTGCGCTATCCGATTCGAAAATTCACCCATAAAACACGGGCTGTTGTATTACGAAGAGCCCTGAGTATTCTGGAACGCAATGAAGTCACTTGTATCGAACAGGATTCCAATCATGCGCATTTTCACGTAGAAGGCGGAAAAACCTATCATGTAGAGATCCGGATGGACAACGAAGAAGTAGTTTTCACGCATTGTGATTGTCCGTATCAAGGTGTTGGATTGTGTAAACATATCGATTCGGCTTTACTATGGTTAATGAAATCAGGAATCATCGGTCTCAATGAAGCTATACTGGAAGAACGTGATTTTATTTATAAAGACGAAGATGTAGAAGTGGATAATTCAACTTCCGGTGATAATGTGCGCTTATTGATCGAAGAAATGATCAACGATCCTGATTATGACTGGGTTCAATTTTTAACATCACGATCAAAAGAGGAAATGCTGGCATTTATGTTCAACTATTTGGAAGAGACTGAGGACTTTCGTATCTTATTATTTATTTATATGTGGTATAAAAATCAATCGGCAACTCCGCCGCAAACAATCGTTTCATAGAAAAAGCGTTCAGATCGTGTTCAAATCTGAACGCTTTTATATGTGAATCAGCGAAAAATATGACCGTTCTTGGATAAGGTAACAGCACTTAACTGAATCGATTTTTCGCTCAGTATCAGGGCTTGTCGAACAAATTTTTCTAAACCGCCGCAGCATGGAACTTCCATTCGAACCAGTTGGATCGACTTGATCGAATTTTGACGGAGGATCGCAGCTAACTTTTGACTGTAATCAACTTTATCCAGTTTAGGACAAGCAATGAGCGTTACTTTATCGCGCATGAAATCTGAATGGAAGTTCGAATACGCATAGGCTGAACAATCCGCCGCAATAAGCAGATCGGCATGATCGAAATATGAGGCTGAAACAGGACTTAACTGGAGTTGTACCGGCCATTGACGCAATGCACTCGTTGATAAGACAGTTTGAATAGGTACGCTTGAATCTAATGAATCGGATAGATTTGCGGTACATGAAGATTCTGACTTCGGATAAACGAAAGGGGCAGTTTCGCGTAACGTGAAACTGATTGCCTTTTCCGGGCAGACAGGCAAACAATTACCCATTCCATCACAATAATCGTCACGTACTACGGTAGCTTTTCCATTCACCAGCGTGAGGGCACCTTCATGACAGTTGATAATGCATACTCCGCATCCATTGTATTTATCTTTATCGATCGCTATCATTTGTCTAATCATCGTCGTACCTCACATTCGTTCTGTTTTATTGTATCACAGCAATATGAAATAGCGGGAATTACTATCTGTGTTGATGACATTCGTGTTGTCTCAGTTTTGTCATCATCATCCATTGACAAGGTTGTAACTGCAATGATTGTAAGGGGTATCAAGCTCGGATATACTGTGCTTGTAGGTTACGAAAGTAATCATAAATTCTCGAGTTATAACCAAAGGGAGGTAAACTATGAGAGAAAAGATTCAGCGTTTCGGACGATTCCTGAGCGGAATGGTTCTGCCGAATATCGGAGCTTTTATTGCCTGGGGCTTGATCACGGCATTGTTTATTAAAACAGGCTGGGCACCGAATAAGACATTTGCTACACTTGTCGATCCGATGATCCTATATCTGTTGCCATTATTGATCGGTTATACCGGTGGTAAATTGGTACACGGACAACGCGGAGGCGTGGTCGGTGCTGCCGCAACCATGGGTGTTATCGTAGGTTCAACAATCCCAATGTTCTTGGGTGCCATGATCATGGGACCGTTCGCCGGTTTCTTGATGAAAAAATTTGATGAAGCGATCGATGGTAAAATTCCGTCAGGCTTTGAAATGTTGGTCAACAATTTCTCAGCAGGTATCTTAGCCGCTGCCTTGGCTATCTTCGCTTTAGTCGGTGTCGGACCGGTTGTTCAGGCACTCAGTACAGCCCTCGGTAACGGCGTTAACGTATTCGTCAAAGCCGGCTTGTTACCGTTAGCTTCCTTATTTATCGAACCGGCTAAGATTTTATTTCTCAACAATGCCATCAATCACGGTGTTCTTACACCGCTTGGCGTCGCTCAAGTCGCAACTGCCGGGAAATCGGTCTTCTACTTACTTGAAGCCAATCCGGGTCCGGGTCTAGGATTATTGGCAGCCGTTTGGATGTTTGGCAAAGGTGCAGCTAAAGAATCAGCTCCCGGCGCAATCATCATCCATTTCTTAGGCGGTATCCATGAAATCTACTTCCCATATGTGCTTATGAATCCGATTCTGCTTATCGCTGTCATCGGCGGTGGTATGAGCGGCGTTCTGACCTTTACATTATTAGGTGCAGGACTTGTAGCTTCACCATCTCCGGGATCGATCTTTGCTGTCATGGCAATGGCTCCTAAAGGTGGCATACTACCTGTCTTGGCCGGCGTAACCGTCGCAGCTGTCGTAACATTCTTGATCGCAGCAGTCATCCTGCGTGCTAAAGAAAGTAAAACCGATCTGGAATCAGCTAAATCACAAATCAAAGAATTAAAAGGACTTCGTCAAACCAAGATTAAGAAAATCGTGTTTGCTTGCGATGCAGGTATGGGCTCAAGCGCAATGGGAGCTTCTACATTACGCAAGAAAATCAAAGCTGCCGGACTCGATATAGAGGTAGTTCATTCATCCATTGAAGAAATTCCGAGTGATGCTCAACTGATCGTTACTCATGAATCACTGGCGGACAGAGCGCATACAGATCATCCGGGAATTGAGATCGTTACGATCACCAATTTCGTCGGAGCTCCTGAATACGATACGCTGGTAAGCAGACTGGCCGAATAATCCCAAAGGGGCATCACAAGTGCCCCTTATCTTTATATTTGGCACTAACGGCTATTGACCAATTCAATAATGTCACTAGTTCAAATTCAAGTGGTTTGGGCTATAATAATAGTGACAGGAGAATGATCATGACCCAACGTTTGTCTATCATCAGCCCGCGCTTGATCCATTGTTTGACCCTTTTAGCCGATACGCAAGAGTATTTAACTGTTGCTGAGTTGGCTGTGCAGTGTAAAACAAGCAAACGTACGCTGTTTCGTGAACTGAAAGATATCAATTACCTGCTGCAAACTTACAAATTGACCATATCCTCTAAAACAGGACAGGGAATCAAAATGGAAGGCACCGGTGATGAGAAACTCCATTTCAAGAGTCTCTTACTGCAAATTTCGGCCGGTAACGGTCTGGTGGTCAAAGAAGATCGCCAATCCTATCTGTTGGCTGAATTACTCAAAAATAAAAGTCTGGAAAAACTGGCGATGTACTCGCATCAATTTCAGGTTTCGGAAGCAACCATCAGTAATGATGTCAATGCGATCGAACCGATCTTACGGAATTACAATCTTCATCTGAATCGCAAACCCGGCAGTAATCTGATCTGTGACGGAAAAGAAGAAGATTTCCGTCGTGCCATCACTGATTTTGTCTTTAAACATATCGAAGAAGATAAGTTTTCAAGAATATTCAATTTGTCTCAGGACCCATGGGATGTAGAAGATTACTTCAAATCACAAGAACCGGACGGTATCTTGCGTCTGCTTAACAAAGACCTGCTGTGGCGAGTGATCACGGTGTTGAAGGATAACGATACAGTTTGGATCTATCGTCTGGCACAAGGTTCGTATATCGGTCTGATCCTGCATCTGACGATCGCTCTTGAACGAATGATGAATCAAGATCGTATTCAGATGAATCCACTTTTACTTCAACAGATGAAAAAGGATCCATTGTTTGATCAAGCCAAGAACTTATCCGAATACTTTGAAGATGAATTCGAAATCGAATTTCCGACGGAAGAGGTAGCTTATATCGCCATGCATCTAAAAGGGGCACGCTTACTTCACATCGAAGACGCACTTCGTTCACCTGAGAGTGAAACGGTCGTCAGTCAATATGAACTGACAAATATCGTATATCAGTTGATCGATTGTTTTGAAGAGATCGCCAATGTCCATGTCAAACAAGATGACGTGTTGATATCCGGACTGATCACGCATCTCAGACCGGCACTTACTCGTATCAAATACAACATGGAGATACGAAATCCATTGCTTAAGCAGATACAAACGCAATACACACAAGTCTATGAAGACAGTGCTGCAGCCGTCAATAAAATGGCCGCTAAATATCAGATAACAGTCGTCGCTGATGAAGTCGGATTTATTGCCCTTCATTTCGGTGCGGCACTCGAGCGGATGAATCAATCCAAACCGCACCGAACGGTTAAAGTCGTGGTCGTTTGTGCAAGCGGCATCGGGATTTCAAGCTTACTGGCGTCAAGAATCAAACGCATCTTCAAAGATGATATCCTGATTGAAGCTCGGTCGCAAATGGAAGTCAAAGAACTTGATGAAAAAAATTGTGACTTACTGATATCGACCATGAAACTCTCACCCGTAACATTGCCGTTGATCGTCGTGAATCCATTACTCAGTGATGAGGATATCGAAAAAGTAAAAAACATGATTATCGAATTGTCCAAAACAGATAAAAATTACAGTAAGGAATCGTTAAATCTGAACTATACACAACAATTGTATGAATTATCGGTTCTGTCATCTTCTGTGGCAACTCTGATCGATGAAGTCGATATCGTCGGAGTTGAACAAGACCTAGACATGGACAAGATTTTAAATATCGTCGGCTATCGGATCGGAAAGAATCACCAATCCGGAAAACTGATCGTTAATGATCTCAAAGAACGCGAAAAAATGGGATCGATTCTGATGTTAACAGAAAAATTTGCCATGTTTCATGCTAAAACGGGGGGAGTTGAATCTCCTGTATTTATGATATTCCGTTCTGAAACAGATGAGTTCAAATCACCTAAACTAAAAGGAGTGCGCAGTATCGTCGTTTTGTTAGTTCCGCTGATACAGTCACACGGACTCAATCCGATCATGAGCCGATTGAGCAGTGCATTATTGGAAGATGATGCTTATTTGAATGCAGTTCATAATGAAGATAAGGTTCATCTCAGAAGTCATGTCGAAAGGGTGATTCATCCGGTACTTTCCGAATGGATCGAAAAACTATCAGGCTGATGGGAAAATTACTGAAATTGATCTTCGTCTGTGATGCAGGAATGGGATCAAGCGCTTTAGGTGCCAGTATACTCAGAAAGAAACTAAAAGAGACAGCATTAAACGTCGAAGTGACCAATGCCTCGATGGATATGGATCTTCCAAAATGTGATTTGATCGTTGCCCACGAAAGTTTTGCGGAACAGCTCCGCAAGCGTTATTCGACAACACATGTATTGGGGATCAGTGATTTTTTAAACAAAGAAAGTTTTCAACAGGTGATGCAAATTATGGAAAAAATGAACCAATCAAAGACCAATGAAGTTCTTCTCATAAAAAACATACTCGTCCATTGTCCGAGTGTAAGCAGTGATCAGGCGATTCAGGATGTGGGCGATATGTTGGTAGCTGACGGATATGTAATGCCAGAATATATTGACGGAATGTTTGCTCGCGATCGCGAGTTATCGGTGTATCTTGGTAATATGTTGGCAATTCCGCACGGTGAGTTTGAATACAAACAATTCATTAAAAACAGCGGAATCGTTCTTAAGATCTACCCTGACGGAATCGACTGGCACGGTGAAAACGTAAAAATCGTTCTCGGCCTCGCTGGAATCGGCGAAGACCACATCAATATTTTAGCAAACTGTGCAACTTGTTTCGGTGAAATCAAAGATGTGGAAAAAATCGTCGCCAAACAAAATATCGATGAAATTTATACGATGTTGACCAAGGAGGAATGGGAATGAAAATCATCACAGTTACATGTAATCCGGCAATCGATAAAACGGCTTATGTAGATGCGATCGAATTCGGCGGGTTGAACCGACTTAAAAATGTTCGCACGGATGCTGGCGGTAAAGGAATCAACGTTTCAAAGACTTTGCAGGTTTTCGGTATCGATTCTCTGATTACCGGATTTAAGGGTGGACAAAGCGGTGAACAGATCAGTGAAATGTTAAAACCGACTCATCTTCCGCAACAATGGATCAATGTGAGTTCACCTAACAGAACGAATCTTAAAGTCATCAATTCCGAAGGAGTTTGTACTGAACTGAATGAACCTGGACCGATCGTTTCTCCGCAAGAGACCGAGGAACTGATTCGTTTGATTCTGAATCAAACCGACAGCAGTACGATCGTTATTCTTTCCGGCAGCGGAGCCGGCGCAATGGCATCCGATACATATCAACGACTGGTTCGCTTGTGTAAAGAAAAAGGTGCGTGGGTCATGCTGGATGCGGATGGCGAACTTTTCAGTAAAGCAGTGATCGAAGGACCTGACTTTATTAAACCAAATCGCGTTGAATGCGAGAAATATTTTGGTCTTGACTCGCCTGCAAGTGAAAAAGAACTGATCGAATGCGCGCATAAATGGATCAAAATGGGAGTCGGAAATATTGTCCTTTCACTGGGTAAAGAAGGTGCATACTTCTTTAATCAGGATGAAACTTTATATGCGGCAGGCATGAAAGTTGATGTAAAGAGTACGGTCGGAGCCGGTGATTCCATGGTTGCTTCCTTTGCTTACAGTAAAGTAATGAATGAAACTTTCGTCGAGAGTGCGCGGAGAGCTTTGGCGACCAGCGCGGCTACCGTAACAACTCCTTCAACACAACCGGCGTCGCTAGAGATAATTGAATCAATGATGAAATTGGTTGATCTAAAACCGATAAAGGGGAGTTAATGAAAACAAAGGCATTACGTTTATACGGCGTCGATGACGTTCGTTTAGAAGAATTTGATCTTCCTGAACTTCAAGAGGACGAAATATTGGTCAAAGTAATTACCGACAGTGTGTGTATGTCGACTTACAAAACAGTAAAACAAGGTAAAAAACACAAACGTGTTCCGCAGGATATCGATATCAATCCGATTATTTTGGGGCATGAGATGGCCGGAGAAATCATTCAAGTCGGTTCCAAATGGGCAAGTGAATTTAAAGCAGGCGAAAAATTCGCTCTTCAACCGGCCCTTAACTATAAAGGAAGTCTGGCATCACCGGGTTATTCATATCGCTACTTCGGAGGAGATTGTACTTACTGCATTTTACCGCACGAAGTCATGGAACTCGGTTGTTTGCTTCATTATTACGGTGAAACATATTTCGAAGCTTCGCTCGGTGAACCTGTTTCCTGCATCATCGGCGGATATCACGCGAATTACCATACCTCAAAAACATCCTATAGTCACTTAATGGGAGTAAAACCAAACGGATACTTATTGATCATGGGCGGCTGCGGTCCGATGGGACTCGGAGCTGTCGACTATGCGCTACAACTTGATACACCACCTAAAAAGATCATTGTGACCGATGTCAGTGATGAACGTCTGGCTCGTGCCAAAACAGTTCTTCCGACTCGACTGGCTGCAGAAAAAGGAATTGAACTGTGTTATGTCGATCCTCGTACAATGAGTGATCAGATCGGCGGATTATTGGAACTTTCGGAAGGACATGGTTATGATGATGTCTTCGTCTATGTTCCCATCAAACCGTTAGTCGAGCAAGCAGATAAGTTATTGGCGTTTGACGGTTGTTTGAATTTCTTTGCAGGTCCTACCGACAAGGATTTCAGCGCCTTGATCAATATATATAATGTCCACTATATAAATACCCATGTAATGGGTTCGACCGGTGGAAATACCGATGATCTTCTCGAAGCACTTGATCTGAGCGCCAAGAAGAGAATCAACCCATCATTGATGGTAACTCACATCGGCGGTTTGGATAGTGCGGGCGAGACAACATTGAGTCTTCCGGCTATTCCGGGTGGTAAAAAATTGATCTATACCCACATCTCACTTCCTTTGACTGCAATCGATGATTTCGGAAAACTTGCAGGTCAAGATCCGTTATTCGATAAGCTCAATAAGGCATGTCAAAAAGTCGGCGGTCTTTGGAATAAAGAAGCCGAAGATATCTTACTGTCACACTTCAATATCAGTTAAGACCAGTTAAATTTCCAGTAAAAAGAACCGAGAGCGAAACTTTCGGTTCTTTGATTTTGGCGTTAATTAGTTTTCAATATGTTTTTCGTTTTAATGCATCCATTTCTGCTTTAAATAAAGCAGAAGCACAGACAGAATCAACCAATCAGCGCTAATCCAATCGTACCGGCTAAAATCAGCCCATCGGCTTTGTTTTTTACATTTACATAATAAGAAAAATACGGAATGTTGACGCTCTAGGCATAATTATCCAACGTCATCTTAGTGAACTCATCAATGCCTGTCTGAACTTCCGAAGTTAACGTTCTATCCTCGGCAACCATAAAGGCGGTCATATTTCCGACTGGACAGTCGTTGAAACGGATAACAGGTATAGAGTATCAGCTCTTCTTCCTGTTTACCCAAGACGAGCGCAACTGGGTCAGTCGCGCTGTGGATCGCAAGTGACGGAATCTTTATTAAGACTATGTCCGATCACATTACAAATAATGGGAACTCGGTATTATGGAATCCAATCAATCTTGATTCAACTTCAGCTACCGGAACAGCGACAATTACGCTGAATGTGAGAAATCGAAAAACAAACAACATATTGGCAAAAAATACATTGAAAATTGAAATTGATAATCAAATATGCAGGGTCGTAAAATAACAAAAGCAGGAATCTTGTGGATAATCAGATTTCTGCTTTTTAAGAAATAATCGTAAGTAATCTATCTAACGAACAGAGAAATCAATCTGACTTAATAATAAAATCAGGAGTGACTTTTTCTTTTGCAAAGGAGGGCTCAGATTGATTTCTCTTCTTCAACCTGTTACTAGGTTGAATTCGGGTCATAAATTATGTTCGGCTTTGATCAATTTAATCTCTTCAATCAAATGAGGAAGAATTTCTACAGCATCTCCGACGATTCCGACATTGGCAACCGAGAAGATCGGCGCCTGCGGATCGGTATTGATCGCGATGATGAATTCGGATTTATCCATACCGGCAGTATGTTGCACAGCGCCCGAAATACCGCAAGCGATATATAAGGTGGGACGAACTGTCTTTCCGGTCTGACCTACTTGAATCTCTTTAGAAGCTCCGCCTTTATCAACAACACCTCGGGATGCGGCAACTACACCGCCAACTTCATCGGCACATTTCTGAAGAAGATCGAAATGGTCAATGACACCGCGACCGCCGGAAACAATAATCCGAGCCTTAGCGATATTTACACCATGTATCTCTTTTTTTATCTGCTTGATGAAGGTAACTTTATCTTCGCGTGTGGGATTGAGTTGAACTTCGATAATGTTTCCTGTTCTTCCCTTGAAATAGAAATCAGCATCCAATACCTTAGGTCGAATCGTCGCCATTTGCGGACGATGATTCGGACATACGATCGTTCCAAACAAGTTGCCGCCGAAAGCCGGTCTTGTGATCCACAATTGGGTTGAATTTTCATCTGTCGGATCGATTTCAATCTTTGTGGCATCGGCTGTAAGTCCGGTGTCGACACGAGCGGCAATACGCGGAGCCAAATCTCTGCCGAGAACGCTGGCACCGATCAAGAGTGAATCAGGATGGTAGTTCTTGATGATATCAGCAATGACGTCGGTATAATATTGAGTCGAATAGTGACCTAAACGCGTATCATCGGCAACAATAACAGTATCGGCACCGTGCGCGAATACCTCAGGAATCAATCCTTTTAGATCATGACCGATCAGGATTCCGACAACCTTGAAATCAGCTGATTTTATCGCGTTGACTAATTTACGAGCTTCACTTAACAGTTCAAAACTAACCTCTTGCAAGACACTGTCTCGCTGTTCGATATAAACATAAATATCTTTTGTTTGCATTGTTTGTACCTCTTATTCCATGTAAGGCTTCAGATAACTCGCAATAAGTTTTGCAGCATCCTCGGCACTTAGATCAGTCTTCAATGCATTAGCTTGTAATGTTCTGGTAAATGTTTTTTTGACTTGGGTCGGAGAGCCTTTCAGACCGACTTCTTCCGGTTTCAAATCAAGATCCGCAAATGCCACTTTTCGAACCGGTTTATCATAAGACAGCCAAGCGTCAACGACATTCATCGATCGCGGTGAATTCATCGTACTAAGCGTAGAAAGCAATGCCGGTAACTCGACTTTGAGAATCTCACTGTATTCTTCGTATGCTTTTTTGACGGTAATGAATTTCTCATCGGCATCCATTACTTCTTCTACGTATGTGACTTGCGGTATATGCAACTTTTCAGCTACCTGCGGACCGACTTGTGCAGTATCACCATCGATCGCCTGACGGCCGGCGATGATCAAATCATACGGTAGTGTTTTGATGAAAGCGGCCAACGTATTTGAAGTAGCCCAAGTATCGGCGCCTGCGAATTTCGCATCACTGATCAGAACGACATCATCCACTCCGCGTGCCAATAATTCCCGTAGCATTTCTTCTGCTTGCGGCGGGCCCATCGTGATGACGGTCAGATGGGCATTGAAACGATCTTTTAATTTAAGCGCTTCTTCGACTCCTGCCAAATCATCAGGATTGATGATGCTGGGAACACCGGCGCGAATAAGTGTACCGGTGATTTTATCGATTTTCATCTCCGTAGTATCCGGAACTTGTTTGACAAGTAACAGTATTTTCATTTTATCTCCTACTTCAGCATGCTTCCGCTGATAACCATACGTTGGACTTCTGATGTTCCTTCATAAATCTCGGTGATCTTGGCATCGCGCATCATACGTTCAACCGGATATTCACGTGTATAACCGTACCCGCCGAATAATTGAACAGCTTTCGTGGTAACTTCCATCGCTGTTTCACTGGCATATAGTTTAGCCATCGCAGCTTCCAAACTGTAAGGTTTCCCACTGTCTTTTGTGCATGCAGCTCGGTAGACAAGCAGTCTTGCCGCATCAGTCTTCATCTGCATATCCGCCAATTGAAACTGCGTGTTTTGAAAAGCAGAGATCGATTTACCGAATTGTTTGCGTTGTTTGACATATTTAACGGTTTCATCGATCGCACCTTGAGCGATTCCGAGCGCTTGAGCAGCAATGCCGATGCGTCCGCCGTCTAAGGTTCCCATTGCGATCTTGAATCCCATGCCTTCCGTACCGAGTAGATTTTCAGCCGGTACAACAACATGATCGAATACCAGTTCGCAGGTTGAAGAACCGCGAATTCCTAACTTTAACTCTTTTTTACTGACGGTAAATCCCGGCATATCTTTTTCAACAATGAAGGCGGATATTCCACGAGTTCCGACCGATTTGTCGGTCATTGCGAAGATAATGTAAATATCAGCGTAACCGGCATTTGTAATGAAAATCTTCGTCCCGGTCAGCACATAATGATCGTCTTTTTTGATGGCAACTGTTTGTTGGCCGGCAGCATCGGTGCCGGCATTAGGTTCGGTCAATCCGAAAGCACCTAATAATAAGCCGGTATTCAGACCGATCAAATATTTTTGTTTTTGCGCCTCAGTACCGTAATGATAGATCGGATAGGCACAAAGTGATGTGTGGGCAGATAGAATGACACCGGTCGTACCGCATACCTTACTCAATTCTTCAATATCCAAAATATAAGCCAATGTATCAGCGTCGGCACCCCCATAGATCGAAGGGTAGCAGATCCCCATCATTTTTAACTGAATCATCTTTGCGAGTGTTTCAGTCGGAAAACGTTCTTCTTCATCAACTTCCTTGGCGATCGGTTTGACTTCTTTTTCTGCGAAATCGCGGAATAGTTTTTGTAATAACAAATGTTTTTTAGATAGTGTAAAGTCCATGGTTTACCTCTTTATGCCTTTGGCGGCATGATCGTTGCGAAACCGGTAACGACTAACTCACCGTTTTGATTATGAGCGGTTGTTTCCAGTTTGCATCGGTTACGCTCAACGTTCATCTCAGTGACAGTCACAGTTGCGGTGATCGTATCGTTGATGCGGACCGGTTTTAAAAATTTTGATTCTTGCCCAAGATAAATGGATCCGTAGCCAGGCAATTTTGTGCCCAAGATCGTTGAAAACAGGGAAGAAATCAAACAGCCGTGAACAATTCGTCCTTGAAACATGGTCGTTTTAGCATAAACATCGTCGATATGGACCGGATTGAAATCTCCTGTGATACCGGCGAACAGAATCACATCCGCCTCCGTAATCGTTTTTGTGAAGGTAGCGCTTTCACCTAACGTCAAATCACTCATCGTTTTTCCTTTGTACATAGATGGTTCCTTTCAATATGATACATGAATCAGTCTTCATGTTTAGAATATCCTTCTGTGAAATGTTTGTCAAGTATTAGTTAATCATTTAACAAACATTCATGAGCCGATACGTGTCCTGAGCAATGACCAATTCTTCGTTCGTGGGGATGACCCAAACTTGAATCTTAGAGGCATCAGTCGATATGCGAGCTTCGACTCGACGTATCTGGTTTGCTTCATTATCAAGTTCAACAGGCAGCGCATTTTCAAGCGAACGAACGATCAAGTTTCTCATGTAGATCGAGTTCTCACCGACTCCGGCCGTAAAAATTATGGCATCACAACCACCCATCTGGACTAAATAGGAAGCAATCGTCGCAGATATGCGTTGAACATACATGTCACAGGCTAGTTTAGCCTGCATATTGCCTTGATGGATCGCTTTTTCAATATCGCGCATATCGGAAGAAACTTCGGAAACTCCGAGAACACCCGATTTCTTATTACAGATGTCGGTGATCTGTTGTAGACTCAAGTTCTCTTTTTCAGCGAGATAAGCCAAAATGGAAGGATCGATGTCGCCGCTGCGAGTTCCCATCATGATTCCGGCTAACGGCGTGAAACCCATAGTAGTGTTAATACATTTACCATCTTTAACAGCCGCCAAGGATCCACCGTTGCCTAAATGACAACTGATGATTCTCGATGCATTTTCGTTACCCAGGATCGCTCGCATACGACGAGTTACATATCCGTGGGAAGTGCCGTGAAATCCATATTTGCGAATCTTGTATTTTGTGTAATAAGCATAAGGCAGGGGATACATGTAACTGACCGGATCCATGGTCTGATGAAAAGCTGTGTCAAACACAGCAGTCTGAACAGCCGAAGGAAGAATCTCCTTGATGACGCGGATACCCAATAGATTACTTGGATTATGCAAAGGGGCCAGATCAGACAAATTCTCTATATCATTTTCTACTTCCTCATCAACGATGACCGAAGCCGAATATTTTTCACCGCCGTGAACGATACGGTGACCGATGCCTTCAATTTCATCTAACGTTGAGACGACCTTGAAATCGATCAATGCTTTTAATGCTAACTGGATGGCTTCTTTGTGATCGGCGATCGTCAAAGTTTCGGTTTGTTCGTGCGAGTGAGTCTTGACGGAGAAGATCGATTTAGGTAAACCGATTCTTTCTACCATACCCGAGGCAATCATGATTTCTTCCGGCATAGTGAACAACTGAAATTTTAGCGATGAACTTCCTGAGTTGATAGACATGACAATGGCCATAATGACGTTTTTCCTCACTTTCGAAAACAAGCGAATTTTATGCTTGTTTTTTTTTAAAATACAGTCTAAGATAGTAGCAGATGAAACATGAATCACTCTTCACATACTAGTGTAAATCGAATTGCTGATTAAGTCAATAATCGTTAAAATAAAAACAAGTAAACGCTTACACAAACTTATTGACAAATGAAAGCGCTTCGTTTAATCTGTAAGTAACAGATGAATCATGTTTCATGTTAGGCAATTGAATGCACATGCAAAATTCAATCGTCAAACAGAAAATAGGGAGGAATTACCAATGAATAAAGTTTATATCGTCAGTGCTAAACGCACAGCACTAGGTTCACATCTCGGCTCACTTAAAGGATTGACAGCCGGTGAAATGGGCGCTAAAGTGATTCGCGCAGTTTTGGATGAAACGCACATCGATCCTTCAAATTTAGATGAAGTAATAATAGGCAACATTCTTCCGGCCGGTCAAGGTCAAGGAATAGCACGTCAGGCAGCAATCAAAGCAGGTGTCCCTGTCACGGTTCCTGCATATGGCGTCAACATGGTTTGCGGAAGCGGCATGAAGACAGTCATGAACGCGTATACGAGTATCAAAGCCGGAATGGCCAATCTGATCATCGCCGGCGGTTCCGAGAATATGAGTACGGCACCGCATCTGTTACCGAAAGAAGTTAAGACAGGAATCAAGATGGGTGAATTCAAAGTAGTCGATCATATGTTGAATGATGCATTGTTCGATGCGTTTGACGGCAATCACATGGGAGTTACAGCGGAGAATATTGTAACTAAATACAATATCACGCGTGAACAACAGGATGAGTTCTCAATCAACTCACAGATAAAAGCAATCAAAGCAGTCGACTCAGGAGCCTTTAAAGATGAAATCGTCCCGATCGAAGTTACGATCGGAAGAGATAAAGTAATGTTCGATACGGATGAATTCCCAAATCGAAAGACCGACTTGATTAAATTAGGAACGCTTCGTCCGGCATTTAAAAAAGATGGCAGTGTTACTGCCGGAAGTTCATCGGGAATCAGTGACGGAGCCAGTGTCGTCTTATTAGCTAGTGAAGAAGCAGTCGCAAAATACAATCTGAAACCGATGGCAGAAGTTGTCGGTATCGGACAGGGTGGCGTAGAACCGAGTCTAATGGGCTTGGGACCGACACCGGCGATCAGAAACGCACTTAACTTCGCAGGACTCAAATTACAAGAAATGGATGTCATGGAATTGAATGAAGCATTTGCTGCACAGAGTCTTGGTGTTCTGAGAGAATTATCGATGGAACACGGTATGAGTGAAGCTGAGATCTTGGCTAAAACCAATCCGAACGGCGGTGCGATCGCACTTGGCCATCCGGTCGGTGCCAGCGGAAACAGAATCATCGTAACACTCGTCAATGAAATGAATAAGATGGATGTAACCTATGGATTGGCTTCGCTTTGTATCGGCGGTGGAATGGGAACTGCCATTATATTAAAGAAAGTTAAATAAACGGAGGAAAAACAAATGAGACTTCAAGGAAAAGTTGCGATCGTTACAGGCGGCGCACGCGGATTAGGACAATCGATGGCAGAATTGTTTGCCAGTGAAGGCGCAAAAGTCATTGCTGCCGACATGGGTGAATTGGCATACAGTCACGAAAATGTAGAAGGATATCATCTAAATGTAACGGATTCCGAAGGTTGCCAAAAGTTCTTCGAATATGTTATCGCTAAATACGGGAAAATCGACATTCTTGTCAATAATGCAGGCATCACTCGTGATGCGATGACACGCAAGATGACCGATGACATGTGGAATTTGGTATTGGATGTGAATTTAAAAGGTGTATTTAATCTGACACGTCATGTAGGACCTCATATGCAGGCTAACGGAAGCGGATCAATCATCAATATCTCATCGATCGTCGGAGTTTTCGGTAATATCGGACAAGCTAATTATGCTGCCTCAAAAGCCGGCGTTATCGGTTTGACGAAGACTTGGGCAAAAGAATTCGCCATGAAGAACGGAAACGTTCGCGTCAATGCGATCGCACCGGGATATGTTATGACGGATATTCTTAAAACAGTTCCTCAGGAACTCTTGGATGGATTCGCCAAGCTTACTATGTTGGGACGTTTGGGCCAACCTGAAGAGATCGCAAAAGCTGCCTTATTCTTAGCAAGTGATGATGCTTCGTATGTGACAGGCCAAGTCGTTGAAGTCAACGGCGGAATGAGACTTTAAAATGAAAAACTATCCGGTTCATACATTACAATTATCGAATGGGGAAACGCTTGCTTACCGTACTGCGGGAAGTAAAGGTGATGTCATCGTATTGGTGCACGGGAACATGAGTTCATCCGTTCATTTTCAAACAACGATGGAACAACTCGAAAAAGAATTCCAAGTTTACGCAGTCGATCTGCGTGGATTCGGTGACAGCAGCTATCATCATGAGTTGAATTGTCTGCGTGATTTTGCAAAAGACGTAGAAGAATTTGTAAAAGTATTGGATCTTCGTAATTTCACGATTCTCGGTTGGTCGACCGGCGGCGGTATCGTACTTGAATTGGCTGCTGACATGCCTGAGAGAATCAAAAAAATAATCTTGCTTGATTCAGTCGGAGTCAAAGGATTCCCGATATTTAAAAAAGGACCTGATTATCAACCGATATTGACTCAGTTGCATGATTCCAAAGCAAGCATTGCGTTGGATCCCGTACAAGTGCTGCCGATTCTGAATGCCTATGCCAATAAAGATAAAGCCACACTCAAAGCGATTTGGAATGCGGTTATCTACAATCTTCGTCAACCCAGTGAAGAGGACTATGATCTCTATCTCGATGCGATGTTGAAACAACGTAATTTAGTCGATGTCGATTACAGTTTGCTTAAATTCAATATTACGCATGATGCCAGTCTTTCATCTCCGGGCAGCGGAAGAATCGACTTGATCTCAGCCCCGATCGTGATCCTTCAAGGTTTGAAAGATTACGTAGTGCCTTATGATCAAGCTGTTGAAATCAAAAAATATTTCGGTGATCAAGCTAAATTGATTACCTTCGAAGAAGCCGGTCATTCGGTCATTACGGATGATTTGGATCTCTTTATCAAAACACTCAAAGAAAATTTATAAACTTTACGTAGAATAAGGAGGACACTGTTATGGGTAAAGACATAAATGTAGGCATCGTCGGAGTTGGGATATATCTCCCGAATTCCTTCATGACAGCAGCCGAGATTTCAACCGCAACCGGAGGCGTCTGGTCCGAACAAGCCGTCAGCGATAAACTGGGTATTGTGAAGAAAACGATTCCGGGCAAAGATGACGGAACGCAGGAAATGGGAGCGTTGGCTGCCTTGGAATGCTTAAAGAATACCGGCGTCGATCCTTTGGAAATCGACTGCATCATCTGTTTCGGTGAAGAATGGAAAGAATATCCTTTGACAACATCGGCTCTCTATATTCAAGACAGAATCGGAGCATGGAACGCATGGGGCATCGATGTTCAAAATCGTTGCTGTACATCAGTTGCAGCGATGAAAATGGCCAAAGATATGTTGATTGCCGATGATGACGTTCATACAGTACTTGTATGCGGCGGTTACCGTAACGGAGATTTCGTTGACTACACCGACAAAAACATGTCGATGATGTATAACCTGTCTGCCGGCGGCGGTGCGATGATTTTAAAGAAAAATTTCAATAAGAATCTTCTGTTGGGAACACATCTGATTGCGGATGGCTCGATCTCACGGACAGCCGGTGTTGAAATCGGCGGAACAGTGAATCCAATCACAGCCGAAAACTTCAAAGAAGCAGCTAAATCGCTTCGCTTGTTGGATCCGGAAAAGATGAAAGCCCGTCTAAATGAAGTTTCACAAAATAATTGGCTTACCTGCATCGATCGTGCTCTTGAAAAATCAGGCATGACGCGCAGCGACATCGGCTATCTCGATATTCTGCACATCAAACGTTCAGGTCATCTGGGTATGCTGAAAGATCTCGGTTTGAATGAAGACCAATCGATTTATCTGGAAAATTATGGCCACGTCGGTCAAGTCGATCAGATATTGTCTTTATATCTTGCGTTACAGGAAGGCAAAGTCAAGGACGGAACCGTTGTGTGCATGATTGCAGCCGGTATCGGATATGTCTGGGCGGCAAATATCATCCGTTGGGGTGAAGCTGCGTGAGTACATTACTGCAATTAGTCCTGCGAAGTCTTGAAACAGGCGGTATTTATTCCTTAGCAGCGCTAGGTATCATTATTATTTACCGCACATCGAATATGACTAATTTCGCTCAAGGAACGATGGGTATGTTCAATGCCTTCGTTGTAACATTTCTGTTTACGGTATCAGGTTTACCATTATGGTTGTCTGTCATCGGTGGTATGATCAGTGCAGTATGTACCGGATTCCTCGTTGATTTCGTTATCATCCGCCACACCAAAAAAGTAACTCCGGTTGCCAAGCAAATCATCACATTGGGACTGATCATGATATTCCTGGGTGTAACGCCATTCTTCTTCGGAGTGGAACCCTTAAATCTTCCTCAGTTCATCAAATCCGGCAGCTATAATTTAGGTGGAGCTTCAATCTCCTATAACGGTATATTCAATATTCTATTCGGACTAGGTGTAATGTTGGCATTGTTCTATGTTTTGCAGAAAACAAAATGGGGTCTGGCTGTCAGAACAACAGCTTCCAACGAGTTTACTGCCCGGTTGATGGGTGTTCCTACGAAGACTGTCACCATGGGTGCCTGGGCGATCGCTGCGGTACTTGGTGTATTATCCGGTGTCATGGTCGCTCCGTTCACTTCGGTAACGTTAAATTTGATGGATGGTGTTCAGATCAATGCTTTGATTGCCTGTGTTCTCGGAGGTTTCCAAACTTTCTACGGGCCGGTCATCGGAGCTTACATCATCGGAATCGCGAAAAACTTATTAGTCTATTATGTCTCATCCGTCTGGGGTGAACAACTTCTGTATGTCGGAATCCTGATCTTCATTGTTTTCAGACCTCACGGCCTGATCGGTAAGAAAGTGATCAAAAAGGTGTAGGGGGAGCAATGAACAAAAAATTACTGAAAAACCCTTACATACAATTTGTATTGTTCGGAGTTGTCTTGAGTTTATTACCTTTATTTGTTATATTCGGTATATTGCCGAGTTCATATATCACGCTGATCGGCGGAGTTATCATTTATTCGATTTCAGCGCTTGGATTGAATCTGTTACTGGGTTACTCAGGTCTGATTTCACTGGGTACAGCCGGTTTCATGGGAACGGCAGCTTATATTTCAGCCTATTTCACAGTCAATCTGCATATGCCGTTTGAAATTGCTTTGCTTGCCGGATTGATCGTTCCGCTTATCATCGGTGTTTTGGTTGGTTTGGTATCCCTTCGCATCGAAGGCTTATATCTGGCGATCGCGACACTCTGTGTTTCGGAGATCCTCCGCAAGACATTTGAAGAATTAAGTTTCGTCACTAACGGTTTCAGCGGAAAGACCGCAAGTTATCCAAAATTATTGGGATTCATCAACCTGACGCGAGATACCAGTTATGTGTTGTTGGTGGTGTTCCTTGTATTAGTCATGATTCTTATTCACAATCTAGTAAACGGTCAATTGGGACGTGCTTTAAACGCTATGCGCGGCAGTGAAGCTGCTGCCCAGGCAATGGGAGTCTTCCTTCTGAAATACCGTCTGATCGCCTTTGCTTTGGCTACCGGACTTGCCAGTTTATCCGGCGTACTGTATGTTCACTTCATTCGCTTTACTTATCCAACTACATGGACGATGGGGATGTCGCTGAATATCTTGGCAGCTATCATCATCGGCGGAGTTCGGAATATTTACGGAACTATCCTTGGATGTTTCATTGTATTCGCTGTTCCTGATTTATTTCTGAAACAGATCCCGTACTTCGGTACGATGAACGGATTTGCTTACATCTTCAACGGTGTATTGATCATCCTGGTCATTATGTTCTACCCGCACGGATTGATCTATATCGGCAACGATATCAAACGTCTGTTCAATAAGAAGAAAGGCAAGGTGTAAGCATGAGTCATCAAGCAATTATAGCCGATGATATCGTGTTGAAGATCGAAGGACTTTCAATCGCTTTCGGGGGATTAAAAGCAGTGGATAATCTTAATTTCCAAATCAGAGAAAAAGAAGTCTTTGGGCTGATTGGTCCTAACGGTGCCGGCAAAACAACCGCATTCAATTGTATTACACAATTCTACAAGCCGAATCACGGTAAAATCTATTTCCGTGATAAAAATAATAATGTAACGAATCTGATTGATCATCAAGTCCACGAAGTAATCAAACTTGGTTTGGTTCGGACATTCCAAAACGTAGAATTGATCCGTGAGTTGAGTATCTTGGATAATGTATTGATCGGTGCGCACATCAACTTTAAGAGCAATTTATTTGCGCAGGCACTTAAACTGCCTAAAGCCGTCAAAGAGGAAAATGATCTTCGAAACGAAGCAATCGAAGTACTACACTTTCTGGGTATTGAAAACCGCAAAGATCTTCCGGCCGGCGGTCAACCGTACGGAATCCTTAAAAAAGTTGAACTGGCACGGACACTGATGTGTCGGCCTAAATTGATCATTCTCGATGAACCTGCCGCAGGACTCAATGATGTTGAAACCGTCCAGTTGGCACAAACCATACGCACGATCCGCGATCGTTATAACTGTTCGATTTTACTTGTTGAACATGATATGCGATTGGTCATGGATGTGTGCGATCAAATCTGTGCAATCTCTTTCGGAAAATTTCTCGCTGTCGGTACGCCGAAAGAAATCCGAAAAAACAAAGATGTGCAGACTGCCTATTTAGGAACGGAGGATGATGAAACATGAGCCAAACAGCCCTATTGATTCATAACTTGAAAGTCCGTTACGGCGCGATCGAAGCGTTGAAGGGTATCGATATCGAAGTCAAAGAAGGAAGCGTTGTAGCGCTGCTCGGAGCCAACGGCGCCGGAAAAACAACGACCTTGCGAACAATCTCAGGCTTGATCACTCCGGCCGGCGGAACGATCGAATTCTTCGGCAAAGACATCACCGGTATGGAAGCAGAGAAGATAGCTAAAATCGGAATTGCCCAAAGTCCGGAAGGACGTCAGGTGTTCCGTGATCTGACAGTTGAAGAGAACCTTAAAATCGGCGCATTTACTGTCAAAAACCACAAAGAAGTGCAGAAGAATTTTCAACAAGTTTATGATTATTTTCCGGTATTGAAACAGCGTAAAAATCAGTTAGCTTCGACTCTTTCCGGCGGTGAGCAACAAATGTTGGCGATCGGTCGTGCATTGATGAGCAGCCCTCGAATCCTACTTTTAGATGAACCGTCCTTGGGATTGGCACCGCTGATCGTCAGGGACATCATGAAGATCATCGTCGAAATAAGGGATACCGGAAAAACGGTCATCATCGTTGAACAAAACGCAGCGCAGACCCTGAAAATCGCCGATTACGCTTACGTGTTAGAACTAGGTACGATCAGTACTCACGGACCGGCACAAGAATTGTTGAATGATCCTAAGCTCGTAGAAGCGTATCTGGGGTCACATTAATTTGAAATAATGCTCTGCATTATTATAAATGAAGGAGGAAACTTTATATGAAGAAATTATTGGTTCTAGCTCTTAGTGCCTTGATGCTGACCAGCCTAGTTGGCTGTACCAGCAAAGTGGTCGCTGCCCAAGGTGTCACGGACACTGAAGTCGTAATCGCAAACTGCGCCGCGACATCAGGTGCGTACGCCCCCGTAGGTGTTCCGTTTATTGCAGGTATCCAGGCTTATGTAGACAAAATCAACGCTGCTGGTGGTATCAACGGTCGTAAGATCGTATTCAAACACCAAGACGATGAGTTCGATCCGATTAAGGGTAAAGCTTGTTTATCAAAATTCGTCAATGATGACAAAGTATTCGCTATCGTTGGACATTTCGGCACACCGGTTGTCGGCGCAACACTACAGGATCTGAAAGATTCAGGAATCCCTGCAGTTTACTTCGCAACAGGTATCGGTCAGTTATATGCCGACAAAGCTACCAAAGCCGACAAGAATTGGAACATCCTTCCTGTTCAACCAATCTATAAGACCGAAGGTCAAATCATGGTTGCTCGTGCAGTCGGAGATTTCAAAGCCAAGAAAATCGGTATCATCTATACAAATGACGATGCCGGTAAAGATTTATTGTTCGGGGCTCAGAAAAAAGCTACAGAATTAAAAGTTGAATTAGTTGAACAACAAGTTACTGCCGGTGCAACCGATGTAAGTGCTGCTGTTACAGCAATCAAGAATGCTAATGTTGATTTCATTATCGGTGCTGCTATCCAAGCAACCATCCCTACGATCATCAAAGAATTAGCTGCTCAGAATGTCAATAAAGATCTTATTACGACTTATGTAAACGTTTCACCTGCCATCGCTAAATCCTTCTTGGATCAGACGGCTGGTAAATTCACAGTCTATGGTAATGGTTGGGTTGCTATCGATGCTGATCACAAAGCTGCCATCGATGAATATGTAAAGTCAATCGATGCTAAATATGCTGCCAATGCTTATGCCATGACTGGTTGGATCGCTGCTCAATTCTTCGTTGAAGGTTTGAAGAGAGTTTCCGGAACAGTTACATGGGACAAATACATTAAAGCAATGGAATCAGCTCCTATCAAAAACCCGTTTGGCGGTTCGATCGACTATGCTAACGGCGCACGTTTAGGCACACAAGAAATGAATCTTTCCAAAGCTGTCGGAACATCCGCAACTGCAAGTTGGGAAACTGTTAAACCTTTACAATCAATTACTTCAATCTTAGCTACTAAGTAGAAAAACAATTGTGATGCGGGAGAGACCCTCTCTCCCGCAATTCACTATCTGGAGGAAACATGGACTATTCAAATAAACTGATAACGATTCAAGAAGCTGTTGGTAGAGTAAAATCGAATGACGTGATCGTTACCGGTCTTGGCAGTGCCGAAGGCCGTGAGTTCATGCTACATCTTCATACGATCGCCGACCGCGTGGAAAATGTGACTGTGACCAATTGCTTACCAATGTCTGACTCACCTTTTATTACTGAAGAATATCGCGATAAATTCTACGTTGACGGTTGGTTTTATATGCCGGCTTTACGTAAAGCGCATAAAAACGGGAATATTTCTTTTATTCCCAATCATCTTCATTTAGCCGGAACGAAGCGCTTGTTTCACGTAAAACCGAATATTTACGTGGGTGCAGCAACGATGCCCGACAAACACGGATATGTTTCCCTGTCACTTAGTAATACCTATGAAAAGCGAATGATAGCGGCAGCTGATCTTGTAATTTTGGAAATAAATCCGAATATGCCATATACCTATGGTGACGTCGAATTACACATAAATGATATCGATTTTATGGTGGAAGTAAATTATCCGGTACCAACATTAGCTGATGTTGCCCCAAATGAGAAAGATACGAAGATCGGTCAGGCAATCGCAGAATATATCAATGACGGTGATTGCATCCAACTGGGAATCGGCGGTATACCGAATGCGGTTGCTCATGCGTTGTACGGTAAAAAAGATCTGGGTGTACATACCGAAATGTTGACTACCGGTTTAATGACGCTCGCTAAAATGGGTGTCGTTAACGGATCAAAAAAACAGATCCACCGCGGAAAGATGGTTGCCACATTTGCATTGGGAAACCAAGAACTTTATGAATTCCTAGACCACAATCCGGCGGTCATGATTCTAGACGGTGCTTATGTCAATGATCCGGCCGTAATTGGATTAAATGATAATCAAATATCGATCAACACCACATTGGAAATCGATTTGACCGGCCAATGCGCCTCAGAATCGATCGGCTCTGTTCAGTTCAGCGGAACCGGCGGTCAGGCAGACACTGTTATCGGCGCGCAAAACTCCAACAACGGTAAATCGTTCATCGCACTTTATTCTACCGCTATGGTCAAGAACCCGATTACCGGTGAGCGTGAGGAGACCTCTAAGATCGTTACGCAACTTAAGCAGGGAGCGGCTGTGTCATTATCCCGCAATGATGTTGATTATGTCGTTACTGAATACGGTGTCGCAAGTTTGCGCGGAACCAATATCCGTGAACGCGTACAACGGCTGATTGCCATCGCTCATCCGCAATTCCGTGATGACTTGTTAAAACAGGCAAAGGAAATCGGAATTATCTATTAATAAGGAGGAACGCTTATGGCATTCTTTGAACTCGAAGGTTCGGAAATCTATTACGAAACTTACGGCAGTGGAAAACCGCTGATATTACTTAATGGAATCATGATGTCGACCCTCAGCTGGAAACCTTTCTTAGAACCTTTCAGTGCTGCCAATCAATTGATTTTGGTGGATCTTTTAGATCAAGGTAAATCCACAAAATTGGATGGACAAGTATACAACCAGGATATTCAAGTTGAAGTTGTCAAAGCACTCTGCGATCATTTGAAACTAAAAGACGTCGCTCTATTCGGTATATCCTACGGTGGTGAAGTAGCTTTAAAGTTTGCTGTTAAATATCAATCGTATATCGAACGACTTCTGATCTTCAATTCGACCGCAAAAACATCCTCGTGGTTGATGGAAGTCGGTAATGCGTGGAATCGATGCGCGCATGATCCGGAAGGCTATTACGCAACCACCATTCCCGTAATCTATTCCGCAAAATTCTATACTGATCATATTGATTGGATGGAAAGAAGAAAAGCAATCCTGTTGGGTGTGTTTGCGAATCCGATCTTCATCAATGCGATGATTCGGCTGACCAACAGTGCCAATGATCTTGATGTCCGTGATCAATTATCAACGATTACAGTACCTACGCTTGTGGTTGGGTGTGAACACGATTTTGTTACACCGCTTCCTGAGCAAGAATACCTAGTCAAACATATTCCGCATGCCAGTCTGATGATTATCCCGGACAGCGGTCATGCTTCGATGTATGAGAAACCTTTGCTGTTCAGTTCACTGGTCCTTGGCTTTGTCAATAACACAAAGACAGACTACGTGATTTAACAGACCTTGCCACTTAACCTAGTTCGTCCTCAACGTGATTTGAATATCTATGTCCGCACTTATTCAAGTAAATGTGTTAAGTGGTAAAGGTTTATTCGCTGTTTGTGAAGAATCTCGTTCTATGATAAAATGTGATTAAAAATAAAGGGAGTGAAGCATGTGGAAACTCTAGTAAACCAGCCCAAAACACAACGCGGTCAAGCAACGCTAGATCGTATTTGTGCGTCAGCCGAGCAACTGTTCTATAAGAACGGCTATTATGGTACATCGATCAACGAAATTACCAGCCTCGCCAATGTTGCCCCCGGAACTTTTTACATCTATTTCGTAGATAAACTCAGTTTGTATTGTTACCTTTTACTGACGTACAGTCATCAGATTCGTAAACACATTGCTCAAGACATTAAAGAGAGTAATTGTACAAACCGTAAAGAAGCTGAACGGATCGGTTTGAGAAGTTATCTTAACTTTATCAATGAACACAAACACATCTACAATATTATTTGGGAATCATTATATATAGATAAAAAGTTGTTTATCGACTATTACACAAAATTTGCAGAGAACTATATTATTCAAGTCAAACAAGCTCAGGATGTTGATCAGATGAAAGTATACGATCCGGAAGTGGTTGCCTATCTGTTGATGGGCATATCCAACTTTATTGGGTTAAATTGGGTCATGTTCTCTGATCATGATAATTTTGATCATGTTGTTGATCAAGTTATCGAGATTCTGGATAAAGGATTATTTAGCTGAATAGCGGAATCGTTTCAGTGAACGACTGACAAGGAAGTAACAATGAGAAAAGCAATATATCCCGGATCGTTTGATCCTATTACATTTGGACATATCGATGTCATCAGCCGTGCCGCAGGGATCGTGGATGAACTGGTTGTCACTATCATGGAGAATGTCGATAAGAATTGTACATTCTCGGTTGATGAAAGAAAAGCGATGATTCAGGAGGCTGTTGCCAACATGCCGAACGTAACAGTTGATTCAAGTACGGGACTGACGGTCGACTATGCGCACAGAATAAATGCTAAATTATTGATTCGAGGAATTCGTGCCGTAATGGACTATGAATATGAAATGCAACAAGCGACGGCGAATATGATGTTGGATCACGAAATCGAATCTGTTTTTCTTGTGTCCAGTCCCGAGTATTCATTTCTGTCTTCATCGGTCGTCAAGAACATTGTTGCCAATCAAGGCGATGTATCGTATTTTGTACCATCCTATGTCGCTCTTAAGTTAAAAGAGCGCTATAAAAGAACTGTGATATAATAGATAGACAAGACAGGGTGAGAAAATGAAGAAGCGAAACAACTAAAACCCAAAGAAGTAAGAAAGGTTTTTTTTGTTGTATTCTGAACAAAGAACTATGATGTTCTTTTTTTGTGAGGTGAAACATGCTACTACTTAAAAATATAACAATTACAACATCCAAAGGCAGAGTTCTTTTGAACGAATGTTCTTTTTCGCTGAATCCAACCGATAAGCTAGCCATCATCGGAGAAGAAGGCAATGGCAAAAGTATTCTGTGCAAGTTGATTGTCGGCGAGAAACCGCTGCCGCAAGACTTTATAGTCACCGGAAGCATAACCCGAACCGATGAGACGGTTGGGTATTTACCGCAGGCACTTCCGAGTGAATACGAAAACGTGGCAATGAGTCGTTTTTTACTTGCGGATGATTCCGGCATTATCGATTATAATCAGTTACAAGAGTTGATTCCGATCTTTATCGAATTAGGTCTTGTATTGACACCGGATGACTTCGAAAGAGCGATGAATACATTCAGCGGCGGTGAACGAATCAAGATCCAATTAGCTAAAATAATGGCTAAGAAACCAACATCATTCGTATTGGATGAACCGACAAATGATTTAGATATCAGAACACTTAAATGGTTTGAAAATTTCTTGTTGAACAGTTCAATACCGTGTATATTTGTTTCTCACGATACTGCGTTGCTTGAGAACGTCAGTAATCGCGTCCTCCATCTCCAACAGACGGAAAGAAAAAAAGTCCCTGTATGGGCCTTGGAATCACTCAACTATAAAGACTATATTAATAAAAGACAAGCTGATCTGGAGCGACAGGAATCACTGTCAGTCAAACAAAAACAAAGCTATGATAAGCAGATGGATAAGTGGCGACAGATCTACCAAAAGGTCGAACACCGTCAGGATACCATCAGTCGTCAGGATCCGCACGGCGGCCAATTGTTGAAAAAAAAGATGCGAAATCTAAAGGCGGTAAAACGACGCATCGACAGTACCGAACTTCTGCATAAACCTGATCCCGAAGAAGCGATCAGTCTGTTTTTCGCTGATCAACAGAAAGTCAGTGCCAAACGGATTCTACTCGAAGATCACTGTGAATTTCTCACAATCGGTGAGCGTGTATTGTCGACCGAGTTGGACATACGTATTTCGGGAAACAGTCGGATCGGAATTTTCGGTGATAACGGTTGCGGTAAAAGTACCTACTTAAAGTATCTGAAAACGAAAGCTGTCGAAAACGGTCGCAAGATCGGTATGATGCCGCAGAAGTACGAAGAACTCTTACCGAACGATCAATCCGCAGTTGATTGGCTTATCAATGAGCCTTCAAAAGAATACAGAACGAAAGTTATGAATTATCTCGGAAATCTTAAGTTTACCGAAGAAGAGATGATCCAACCGATGATCGCTTGTTCGCAAGGTCAAAAAGCGAAAATTCTGTTGATCCATCTCGTACTGGGAGAATATGAAATGATCTTGTTGGATGAGCCGACGCGTAACTTAAGTCCTTTGACCCTTCCGGTCATCGAAGAAATGTTGAAAAATTACAGCGGTGCATTAGTTTGCGTTTCTCACGATCGTCGCTTTCTTGTTGATACATGCCGAGATATTTACCAAATGGACCCTGAAGGATTAGATGAAAAATCACCGGATTAGGCAAAATAAGTACCACGGTCACAGAAATGAAGTATAATTAGACAGAAAAGGAGGGAGATTTATGTATAAACAACTTATTTTAGCCAGTCAAAGTCCGCGTCGGCGCGAATTGTTGGCGATGTGTGAAATCCCATTTACCATCGTTAATTCACACGTAGATGAAAGCTTGAACATGGATCTTCCAATCACCTTGGCGGTTGAAGATTTAGCTTATCGAAAAGCAAAAGAAGTAGCACAACGATATCCTGAAGCAGTCGTCATCGGCGCCGATACACTGGTGATCATCGACGGAGAAATATTAAGCAAACCGGGCGATGCATCGATCGCTGCCGATATGCTTCGCAAACTCTCAGGTAAAGTTCATCAGGTCATAACCGGAGTCAGTATTATCAGTCCGACTGAAACAGAAACCTACAGCAGTACGGTGGATGTTGAATTCTATGAGTTGAGTGAAGACCAGATTCGCAAATATGTTGATTCCAAAGTTTCGTTAGATAAAGCCGGTGCTTATGGGATTCAAGATAAAGGCAGTTTGTTTATCAAAGGGATCGTCGGCGATTATTATACCGTCATGGGACTTCCGATTGCACGTGTTTATCAAAGTATCCAAAAATATCTATAACACTTGCAAATTCGAACTATTTTGGTTATTATATTAAAGCAATGCCATCATAGTTCAATGGTAAAACGGAGCAATGGTAATGCTCAGTTCGGAGTCCGATTCTCCGTGATGGCACCAGTTTTCAATTAAACCTTTGAAAAAAGGCTTTTTTTTTGCTTGTTTTTGATAAAAAAAAGAGTCTATTTATGTTAACGCAACCATAACAAAATCACTCCGATCGTGTTAAAGGCCAGATTCGCAAATCCATGGATGATCCAAGAAGGATAAATCGAGTTTTCTCGATCATCGAATAGGTTAAACAACAGCCCTGAAAATGTGATTGCACAAAGTGAAAGTAGATATAAGGGCAACGGAAACAGACCGTAGATCAAGGTAATGTGATATAAGGCAAAGGCAAGTGAACTGAAGATAATCGCGAAACGATGGGAAGTGTATTTTTTAAGATTGATAAATGCAAACCCTCGAAAAAAGAATTCTTCAACAAATGAATTGATCAACGAAATATAAACTGAAACGAAAATGAAGAGAGTTAAATTTGCACCGATCGTTTTTTTCATGATGATCGTGATCGCTGAAAAATCAACAAAGGAACCTACTATTAAGTAAGTTGAAAGTATCACCAAGTAAAGAAGGATTCCTGTAATGATCGAAGGCTTTAAAGCAACACCTTTGAATGTTAAGAAAGTAAGATGCGATTTATTCATTACTTTAAAATTTAAAACGGTCGGAATAGCTAGGAAAGCTGTAACTTTAAGAACTGCCTTTAAAACATAGTCGGCTTTGGTTAAATCTACCAAAGAAACCAGTAAAATTCCTGCGATTACCCAAGCTATGATTTGATTTTTCTGGATCATCTTGTTTCCTTTCAATGATCGATCAACCTATCAAATGAATGAACATTAATATAGATCAAAGGTATAACTGACTGAAAATAACGAACACGAACGAATAAAGTTATATTTCAAAACGGTGTAAACGAGAGTCAGATAACAGAATCGTGTAAACTTTTGCTAAGCTTGTGATAGAATAACCATAGGAATCTTAGATAACAGAAGAAAATATAGGTGAAACGGGGGAATTTTATATGAATAAAAAGGAGCTTTCTGCGAACCAACCGATCGTGTCAGAAACCAACTTCTATTGGTTTTTTTGGATTTTCGTTTTATTCAGCGTAATGGGCTTTGTTTTCGAATCATTTGCAAATCTGATAGAATTTGGGCACTTTCATAATCGTCAAGGATTATTGTATCTTCCTTTCAGCCAGATATACGGAATAGGTGCTATCATCATTATTATAACCACTCGTTGGATCAAAAATCGAAGTGTTTTTTTTCTATATATTTTTTGTTGCATCTTCGGAGCCTTTTTTGAGTATATCTTTAGTTATATCGAAGAAATTTGGCTTCACAGTACAGCGTGGGATTACTCATCCATGCGCTTTAATATCGGCGGTCGAACGAATCTATTGTTTGCTCTGGCTTGGGGATTTGTCGGAGTAGCTATCATAAAATGGTTATATCCGCTTTCGATGCGAATAATCGGAATGCTACGCGGAAGAAAAGCAATCGTGTTTACTTGGGCACTGTTCATCATTCTGTCGGGTGATATCATTCTGTCGTCGGCAATGGTTTATCGCCAATACGAAAGAATTCAAAATATTCCGCAATCCAATATATTTGATGAATTTTTGGATAAAAACTATCCCGAATCCGTTGTTGAAAAAACATATCCGAGTTTACGTTTTTCTATAGATCGATAAATATGAAAAAACCATTCCTGTACAGTTTATAGATTATCAAGCACAACGGTTGTATTGAAACGACCTTCTACAGTTATGAACGAGAAGACTCTATTGTATTTTTCCGCAACATAAGCAACACTTCGAGTACCAAGACCGTAACCGATTTCTTCAGTTATCGGAAACTCACCTTCAAATGTCACTTCTCCGACATAAAAATGATAATTAAAACAGATAATTGATTGAAATGTTCTTTGGCTTTGATCGAAAGAAAACGATTATTGGCATCTTCAATTATTCCTCATTCATTGATGGCGTTTGAGATAATGATTCCAAGATGAATCGTATCAATATTGATCTCTTCCGACAATGAAACAGAACACTCGACTGTGATATCTCTGTTTCTGGCTTTAATGACAAGGGAAGATTAGATAACTCGATCGGATCAGTCGTGCAGGACAACAGCAACGATTCTGTCGATATCAGTAAAATTCAACTCTCCGTAGATCGGTAAACAGATGATATTCTCGGCAATATTCTTGGCTACCGGTAGATCGCGGTTGAATTCTTCCGTGGCGTAACACTCATATTCGGTAACAAGCGGATAAAAATATTTCTTGGCATAGATGCCGGCTTCTTCTAAAGATGTGAATACTTCATCTCGGGAATGCTTATAGTGATCGAATACCACTGGGAAATAAGAATAGTTATAAGTAATATTGGACTTATAATCAGGAAGAATAAGTGAATCGATATTTCCCAGCAGTTCAAGATATCGTAACGCAACAGCTTTTCTTTTTTGGATTTCAGTATCGACCAAAGGTAAATTGCACAGTCCCATCGCAGCTTGGAATTCATTCATAACGAAATTACTGCCGTAATAAACGATGGAATCAGGTTTCTTGATGCCATAATATTTGATCAAGTCGAGCTGTTCTGCTAACTTAGGGTCATTGAAGGTGATCAGACCGCCTTCAATCGTGTTGAAAACTTTTGTGGCATTCATACTAAACATCGAAGCATCGCCGAAGTTTCCGATTCCGACCCCATCGATGGTAACCCCAAACACATGAGCTGCATCATAGATAACTTTAAGATTATGTTTCTTGGCGATCTCTTCGATTTTTTTGACATTGCACGGATGTCCGAACAGATGTACCGGGAGTATCGCAGTTGTTTTGTCAGTTATGAGTGACTCGATCTGAGACTCATCCATCGTATAATCATCCGCTTTGATATCACAGAACACTGGTTTACAACCTTGACGCATGATGGCATGAGCCGTCGAAGGAAAGGTGAAAGGAGTCGTAATGATTTCTCCCTCCAACTTATAGGACTCAAGGACAGATTCCAATCCTAGATGCCCATTCACAAACAATGAACCCATATTGACTCCCAGATAACGAATCAATCGCTCATTCAGTTCTTTGTGTTTCTCACCTTTATTGGTCAGCATATGTGAATCCCAGATATCACGGATTTCTTCAATATAATCATCAAAGGCCGGTAATAATGATTGAGTCACATAGATTTTTTTGTTTTCCATCTGAATTCTCCTTCGGATATGTTGAAACTTGCGTAATCGAATGACTTTATATCCTTATATATGGGGTAACTGGATCACGAAATTTTATCCTTATTAAACTGTCAACATTTTACCACATTCGCATGAGTTCGTATAGAAACCCATGATTGTTATTACGTTGGATATCAAGATCATGCTTTTCGATAACAACTCACATTAGTTTCTCACATAGCACCTGTACGTATTCACGGGAATGTGCGAATAGGACTGTTCAGAGGGACGATTTTAGCGTACTATAAACATATAAGGGATGGTAAAATATGCCGAATCAAAATGATAATAATGATGTAAAAAAAGTTGTTACTTTTATCGACAAGACATGTCTACATACTAAACTGCATTATGTGACAACGGATGAATTGATCAAAGCGTTCGATAAAGAGTGGGGAAAGCCATATCTGATGAGAATACTGCACGGTATGCTGAGTGCCGGTTCAATCAAACATCATGAATCATTGGAAGACAGATGGGAAGTTGTTAAGCATAAATAATCGATATGCTTCATTGAACCTTTCGTAAGAGAGGTTTTTTTGTGATAAAAAAAATGTATATACTAATTTGATATACATTGACAGGCGAAGTAACTACTGATATAATAAAAATGCAAGGAAGGTGATCAAGTATGGCAATTGCTTCAGACATCATCAGAGGACATACCGAAACCATTATTTTACGCCAACTGATGGATAAAGACAGTTACGGTTATGAAATCAACAAGTCGATCCAAGAGAAAACACAAAATCAATATGAGCTAAAAGAAGCTACGCTGTATTCGGCTTTCAGAAGACTTGAACAGGCCGGACTGATCGTCTCCTATTGGGGTGACGAACAAACCGGAGCACGCAGACGTTATTATTCGATCACAGGTGAAGGAAGATCTTATTATAAACAAACTAAGTTGGATTGGGAACTGGCAAAACAGTTGATCGATCAACTTATCTAGGGAGGAAAAATCATGATATCAAAAATCAGAGCGTACATTACCCGAGCATTTGAGGATGTACCGAAAACCAAAAAATCGATTGAATTGCAGGAAGAACTCATCAGTAATCTGATAGAGAAGTTTAATGATCAATTAAAGATCGGAAAAACAGAAGAGGAAGCGTATACAAGTGTGATCGCCGGAATCGGAGATCTCAGTGAATTAGTCGAAGGGGTCCGCGAACGTCAGACACTAATGTCGCAATCGCCGGAAGATCGCAAGAAAAATGCTTTGGTCATTGCGATCGCAGTTGTTCTCTACATTTTAAGTCCAATGGTACTGATCTTGTTTGCGGAACTTTTGAGCATGGAGATATTCGGCCTATTGATGATGTTTGTCCTTATTGCCATAGCGACCGGTATGTTGGTCTATAATGCTGCCAGCAAGCCGAAGTACTTGCGTGAAGAAGAAACATTGGTTGAAGAATTCAAGGAATGGAAAGCCGGAAAGGATAAAAACCAAGCATCATATGCAGCCTTTAAATCAGCATTCTGGTTGATTGTTGTTGCTATTTATCTGTTCATCAGTTTCCAATATAGGGGCTGGGCTTACACTTGGATCATTTTCATCGTAGCATCAGCTGTTCAAGAAGTGGTCAGAGCCATTATTGAATTGAGACGCAATCATGAATAACAGAACTTCACCGATCGTACGCATCATCCTTTGGTCGTTGTTTGGCGTAGTGGCGATGATGATTTTGATCAACAAGGCGAATTCAGGCGGATTCAATTTTAATGGATTTCTGACATCCGGTTCAAATCAGAACCTAACGGTTCAAAAAGAAACGATCATCACCGAAGAAATCGATACGATCGAGATTGCTTGGTACACCGGCGGAGTGAAACTAAGCATCAGCAACGACAATACGATTCGTTTAATCGAAAAATCTTCAAAACATACGTCAACCGACCATTTACTTGATTATTCAGTCAATCAAAAAAAATTAAAAATCGAAAGTCGCAATAAACATACTGTCAATTTTTTATTCTTTTCACTGAATTCGCCGACTTATCTGGAAATCTCAGTGCCGAAAAAAATATATGAATCGATCGAAGTCAAAGCAGCCTCAGGCGGCTATGATTTCACCGGTTTACAAACCAAAAAATTAGCAGTTACTTTAGCGTCAGGGGATGTTACGGTCATGAATTCCGAAATCGACAGTTTGGACACGACAACTGTCAGCGGTCGTCTCATATCATCGAACTCCAAAATAGGAAAAGCAGATATCAATATGACATCGGGATCAACCGAATTAGATGGTGAGATCCACGAATTAAAATTAGCGATGACCAGTGGAAATGCGGAAATCAATATGAGCGTTCTTCCTGATCAATTGGATATTCGCATCACATCCGGTATCGTTAGGGCAACATTACCGGAGAATACGGGATTTAAAGTTGCCGTCGACAAAACCTCTGGTTACTTCAGTTCTGATTTCACCATGAGTTCGATCGGAAACAGTTATACTTACGGAACCGGCGGACCTTCTTATTCAGTGAAGATCACCAGTGGAAATATCCAATTGCGTAAAGGTAATTAATCGTTCAGCACATTTAAGGTACAGTCAACAGAGACTGTACTTTTTTTTTACCGGCTGATCAGAAACTGATACGTTAACTATTAAGTTACGAATCACTTTTGTCTCCATAACCAGTATTTGGTATCGTGCTTCTGACAAATGAAGATGCGAGTGCTATAATGAAATCAGATAGTATCGAATGAATCATCATCGAAAAATTGTTGCGTTGTATCAGTGAGTCCATCCTGCATGAGTATGCATGTAAAAAGGAGGTGCTGTATGGACGTTGTGACAAGAACAGAGATTGATGAATTGATGAGAAATGAGAATGGAACTTGTATCACGATTGTGCTTGCGACCAGTGAAGGTCAGATGAACCGAGAACTGCTTCAAGCGCGTTTCAAGAAGTTTTTACGTGATGCCGAAGAGTTGTGCCGAAAAGACAATAACATCGACGAGGTGAGTACGTTACTGAAACCACTGATCAATTTAACACTGGACCTGCCTTTCTGGCAGAAGCTCAAACAAAGTCTGGTGCTTTACAGATCCGAATCGACTTTTCGCTACTTCAAATTACCTTATGAACTGAAAGAAAATCTCACGGTAAGCAACCGTTTTATTCTGAAATATGTTTTACCTGTACTTTTTGAGAAAACCTCATTTTATTTTTTAGCGATCAGCCAGAATCATGTAAGACTTTTTCATGGGGATTCGATCAATCTTGATGAACTCAATGATGTTGGTTTTCCAAGTGTCGAGGATGTCAATGAAACAAAAGGGCTGACTCATCGTCGTCAATTCCATACGGCAGGTTCGATAACCGGTAAATCAAGCGGTTTTTCACCCTTTTATTCAGGAATCGGTGAAGCCGGGAATGAACAACGGGAAGATCTCGTACGTTATCTGAAAGCGATTGATACGCGGCTGTGTGAATATTTAAAATCTCACAAAGAACCACTGATCTTAGCCGGTATTGAATATGTTATGAACATCTATCGGGAAGACAGCGAGTATCCGAATATCATTCCCGGAGTAATGAAATTTCAGACAGCAACGGCTGATTGGAAGCAGATCCACATTGAATCGCTAAAGATTCTGGACAACTTAGCAGCCGGTCCGCGCGATCAAGCGATCGCATTTGTGAATGAATTTGAATCCGCAAAAAAATCGCTCGTTTCGACAGAATTGAAAGAAATCTTAGTAGCGGCACATGAAGGTCGTGTTGAATCACTGCTTGTCGACATGGATGAACACCAAGTCGGAAAACTTCACCCGGAATCCGGAGAAGTCAGTTTTGAATCAGATGGCCGTGACCTATTGGAAGACTGCGTCAGAGATGCTGTTATGACAAAAGCCAAAATATACCATTGGGATCAGACGGCAGCGATTCTTAGATATTGATCGATGAGACAAAGAGCTTCTACTCTTTGTCTTTTTATTGTTGAAAAGATGAAATCAGTCAGATAAACACGGACTTCGAGATGATTAGTTAATGTAATATCAATCTCAAGTTAGTGTATAATAAACTAAAGAGAGGAAGAGCTTCATGAGAAAAATACGGCGGATACTTCCCATCCTGTTTGCGGTGCTCACAATTTCGGGTATCCTTATGTTTGCGGCTCTTCGATTTTACAATCCATTTCGCAAATATCCTTCTGACACGACGATCAGTGCCAAACCTTTACTGAGCGAAGTAAGAATACCTCAAAGTCCCGGGATAAAAACCTTTTCTAATAATGGGGTTACCATCGATTACAGCAACAGTCGTTTGGGGTACATCACGATAACAACGAACATCACCGATCAAACGATGAAATTTCAGGTTATTTTCGGAGACATAACCTATACATACGATCTTTTTACGAATCAAACATTAGTCGTTCCCTTACAAAGCGGAGCAGGTACCTATTCCGTCCGTGCTCTCCGTAGTGTCGGCGGGAACTCCTACGCATCCATTACTTCCACAAAGATCGATGCAGTGCCGGAGGATGATCTGTCCAACTATCTATATCCTAACCAGATCGTCAACTATACGATCGAATCGTTGGCAGTGAAGAAATCATTCGAACTTGTCAAAGATGCGGACACAGAATTGAAAAGAGTCTATATCATCTACAACTATGTTATTCGAAATATCAAATATGATACTGAAAAAGCGAAAAAAGCGGATACGACCTTCATGATTCCGGTCGTTGATGAAACGCTTACGACGCAAAAAGGAATCTGTTTCGATTATGCGGCACTTATGGCTACCATGCTGCGAGTCCAACAGATACCCACGAAGGTTGTGACAGGTTATGTCGATGTCGGTTATCACTCTTGGGTCGAAGTCTATATCAAGGATGTCGGTTGGATCAATCCGCGTTTGTATTTCGAAAAATTGAAGTGGAAACTGGTCGATCCGACGTTTGATGCATCCGGCGGATTTTATCTGGGCAGCTATCAGAATAAGTTTTTTTACTAATCAAAGGGGAAACCAACATGTCACCAAAAAAACAATTGGACAATGCTTCGCTCAGTAACTTCTGTCGACAACTCACGATGATCTTCAAGTCGGGGATCTATGTAGAAGAGGGTTTCAAAGCCATGGAAGAACAGAATTCGATCGCAGAGATCGATTATGAAGCCATGCTCAGTGAACTGAAAAGTAATCCGAACCTCTCCCGAGCACTTGAATCAACAAATCTATTCCCAGTCGAATTGATTGAAATGGTACAAGCCGGTGAACAAGTGGGGCGTCTTGACCAGGTTTTCGATCAATTGACTCATTACTATCGCCGTCAGGATGAAACCGAAAAAACGCTACGGGATACATTGTTTATTCCTTTTTTGTTACTATGTATCATGATCGTCGTGATCGGTGTGCTCGCATTTTATGTCGTACCGATCTTTGTCAGTGTTTATGAAAGTTTGGGTACAGGTCTTTCTCCCTTAACAACGATCATGATGAGCCTCGGAAAAGGAATCGCCATTATCGGACTTCTACTGCTGATCGTCCTATTGGGTTTCATACTTGTCACTTACCTCAATTCCATCCGACATCCTGAGAAATCTAATTCGATCACTTCGGTTTTCCTGTCGATGTCACCTAAATTGAAAGACACGGTCAATATAGCCAGGTTCACGTTTATTGCGCAGTTATTACTGCGTGGCGGTATTGAGACACGAAGTGCGTTAACACAATCGGCGGCCAGTCTTCATGCCGGTAAAACTGCCGTTAAACTTCGCAAAATCGTTTCCGAACTTAAACCGGGAGAAGGATTACCGGAACTTTTAAGTAAAGGTGAGATCTATCCTCCGTTACTTCGCTCAACTATTTTATTAGCGTTGAAAACAGGTAAATTGGATGAAGTAATGGGTGAGATAAGTTTATATTACGAAGAAGAGGTACAACGGGTCACTAATCGATTTATCAACCGTTTGGAACCGACATTTGTGTTCGGTTTATCTTTTCTTGTCGGCGCTCTACTCTTGTCATTGATGCTTCCGCTGATCAGTATCATGTCATCGCTGGGTTAAGTTTATGAGAAAAATCATGATTTTAGTATTTGTGATCGGTTTGACTTTCGGTAGTATTTTTTTAGCGAAATCGATGCAAGAATCCGATGCTTCACGACAAAAAATACTCCTCCAGACAGCCATCGAGAATGCGCTCAGTACATGTTATGCATTAGAAGGATTCTATCCGGCAAAAGTCGATTACCTGATTGACCACTATGGTATCCGAGCTGACAGTACACGCTATTTTATCTACTATCAAACATTCGGGGCGAATATCCGTCCCGAAGTAACTGTCTACCGAAAGGGTTCGTCGAAATGAGAAACGCAAGGCAAAGTATTCAAACACTCGCAATGCTTTTGATCCTGACATTGTTTGTTACAGGTGCCGGTTTTGTCGTGTTCTACGGAGCGAAAACCTATGCGTCGATCACTCGTCAAGGGAAAGCAGATACCGAAGTTCGAACGGTAACCCTATATCTAAACAACCGAATCAAACAAAACGATGAAATCAACCGTATCGCGCTGATTGAAGATAACGGAATATCTGTCCTTCAAATCACCCAAAATCAAGATACTGAATATTACACATCCTTATTCTTTAAGGAAGGTATTCTATATGAATTGACAGGAATCGATAAGACCGTCAATAGTGACGGAGCTTCGAAGATCGTCAAACTGAAGGCGTTTACGATGTCGCTCACAAAAAAAGATGATCTGTATTTCACGTTTACCGATTCGATTGGGCGAACGCACAATTTAACTGTCGCAACGATGAGTGTGAGGTAACTATGCGAACCGGAAATAAACAAAACATCTATAGTTTTATGATCGAAATCTCACTGAGCTTACTCACATTTGCGTTGGCCATGGTTTTTTGTCTGCGTCTTTTCAGTGCTTCAGCATCGATCAATCACGCAAACATGATTACCACAAAGTTGAGTGAACAAATGATCAGTTACAGTGAATTATTGAGAAACGGTGAATCGTCAGAACTGATCGAATCGCTTTCGTCGGCTGAGATCAACACCAATAGCGGTAAACAAACCATCAGTGTTTATTTTGATGCAGACGGTGAACCAAGCAGCTCAGACAAAGTCTACATGATCTTGATCAATTCAGCGACGACTGACCTTACCGGCGGTAGTATGACGTTAAGCAGTTTATCACTTGTGAATATGAATTTCAATAAAGATATCATGACTTGGCAAGTCAGCAACTATCGGCGGGAGAGTGCACAATGAACAAACAACGGTTGAGTGCACCTGTCACTTTAGGACTTCCGACACTGATGGTAGTATTTCTTGTTTTGACACTATTCACATTTGCGACTTTGTCTTATTTGAGTGCCAATGTCCAATCGAAATCAATAAAGAAAAGTAATGAACTTCTAGCGAATTACTACGATCTGAGTGTCGAGGCTAACACGATTTTAGCTAATTTCGACACAGACTTGAATAATCTGACAAAAAATCTCCCAATTGGGTCTGATTTAAAGGTTATTCTAATCAAATATGTTTCCGACCATTCAGAAATCAAGTATAATAATGATACTAGACAGATAACATTTTTTGTATACTCAGAGCCTCAGAAAATCGAAGTAAAACTGCAGGTATTCACAACAAAACAGATAGAACAATGGGAAATCATATCCTACCGTTTACTCATTGACAACACGCAAGATTATTCGCAAAACGGTATACAAGTCTGGGGAGGAAACCAGTAATGACGATTCAGGAACTTTTAAAGAAAGCTTTGGACGAAAATGCTTCCGACATTTTTATCATTGCCGGGTGTCCGACTTCGTTCAAAATCAATAATATGTTGGTTCAGGTAAGTAACGTAAACAACCGACGTGAAGATACCGAAGAAATCGTTCATGCGATCTATGCGGTCAGTTCGGACCGATCGATGGAGATTCTGAATGCGAAGGGGGATGACGATTTTTCATTCTCACTTCCGAATATCGCTCGCTTCAGAGTCAACGTTTACCGCCAACGAGGATCTTTGGCAGCTGTTCTCAGAGTTGTTCGTTATGATATCCCAAACTATAAAGAGCTGGGTATTCCGGAACAGATCATGAATTTCGCCAAAACAAACAAAGGTTTGGTGATCGTCAGCGGTCCGGCCGGCAGTGGGAAGTCCTCTACAATGGCCGTATTGCTTGATTACATCAATAAACACAGAAACGCACATATTGTTACGATCGAAGACCCGATCGAATTTCTGCACCGCCATGATAAGAGTATTGTTTCCCAACGAGAGATCTCAACGGATACAGAATCAATGGCTTCCGCCCTTCGAGCAGCACTGCGGCAATCACCTGACGTATTGTTTGTCGGTGAAATGCGAGATCTGGAAACGATCAGTTTGGCGATCACAGCAGCGGAAACCGGTCATTTGGTATTTTCTACACTGCATACATTAGGGGCTGCCAACACGGTTGACCGTATCATCGACGTATTTCCTCCGCTTCAGCAGCAGCAAATGCGAGTCCAGTTAGCGATGGTACTTGAAGCCGTCATCTCCCAACAATTACTGAAAACAGTTGACGGTAAACTGATTCCGGCCTTTGAAGTCATGATCAATACACCGGCGGTTCGCAATCAAATCCGTGACGGGAAAACTCATCAATTAAATAACACGATCGCATCTTCATTGGATGAAGGAATGGTTTCCATGGACAGCATGTTGCTGGATCTGGTGAAATCTAAAAAAATATCAGAATCAGAAGCGGTCTCTCATAGTTTCGACGCTAATCTGTTCAGAAAAAGAATAAAAGAATAACAGGGGATCGATAAAAACGAATTTGCAGTAAAGGAGGGGAATTTTCTGGATACAACTGAACGCACGCTACGTATTTCTATGTTTGGGGAGTTGACTTTTATTTGTGATGGAAGTACCATCCAATTTAATCAGTCGCTTGGTAAACATTTAAAAAACTTACTTGAAATCTTGGTTTATTATCGCTTGAATCCATTATCCAAAGAGCAATTAATCGATTTGATGTGGAGCGAAAGTTTGAACCCGATCAGCGCTCTGAAATTTTCAATCTTCCGTTTACGACAGATTCTTGAAAGTATCGAATGCTTAAAAAATATCGAACTAATCGTTACAACAAAAAACGGTTATGGATTCAATCCCAACCTATCGGTGAATGTTGATACGGAAGAAGTGGATCGATTATGGAAACTCTCCAACGATAACAATATCACGCGGCAACAGAAACAACTGTTGTTACAAAACTTGGTCGATAAAGTCAATCAACCGTTTCTTTCTTCCAGTTTATCCCAAATGTGGACGATGTCGATTCGCGAGTATTACACGAACTTGTATAACAGAAGCGTAACACTGCTGTTGGAAGACATGGAAATCGATAAGAATTATGCGGAAATGATGCAGTTAGCTCAAACCGCAATAAAAATGGATGCCTTTAATGAAGGATTTCACTTCTACTATTTATTGGGGTTGATCGAAACAAAACAATATCGAAAATCGATCGAATATTATGAACAGTTGAACCGTCAATTCTACAAAGAATTCAATGCGCAGTTGTCGCTAAAAACAAAATCACTTTATAACATGATCCTTTCTCGCGAAGAGGTCAGTCAAGTCAGTATGGGAGACTTGATCGATCATCTGCAGGAAAACATCGAAAACGATGGTGCTTTCTTCTGCGAATATGAAGTCTACAAGAGAATGTATCAAATCGCATTGCGCTCAGCTGAACGCAATAAAGAAATGTCCTATGTGATGTTGATGGAAGCCAAATCAGATGAAAATGATTACATCATGCAAAAAATGATGGATAAGTTGCAACACGTCATCTACGCATCGCTCAGAAAAGGGGATATTTTTTCAAGAATGAATCCGACACAGTACATATTATTATTACCGTGCCAAACCGAAGAAAATGCTCATATGATCGCCAATCGTATTCAACAGACATTCTATAAGAAGAATGATCGTAACAACGTTCGGTTACATTATCATATTTCTTCATTGGCCAAAAACTGATACAACAAATTGAGTCAAGTTCCCGCAATCATTGCCGGAACTTTTTTAATGATTAATCGACGTATTTAATGCGATTTTTCCGTATAGCCAATATTTGAACTATCTCAAAAAGACATCATAGTGATACATATCAGATGACCGAACTCAAGTGATATTCTTCCAAAGCAACCTACTTCTGTGCGGTATTTTACGATTAAATAAAATACGTAAAATTCATTGAAATTAGCAATTCAATATTGAAAAATAAGGTTGAATATAACCGTTAACTAACCAGAATAAGGCATTATTGGAGTATATTCAGGCTAAAAATACATAAAGGGGAAGTCATGTCAAAAAAAAGAATGAATTTCTCTCTTGAATTAGTGATCTACTCGATGTTTCTATACATTGCGGTACGTTCCAAATCAATATGGAATTGGCTGATTGGTTTCATTCTTATTTTGGTACCATTAGTGAAAATGATGAAATTCAAAAAAAATGTGAGAGCAACAATCGAGAAAATTGAAAAAATAGATGATGATTATATTTGTATAACGTGGGGATATATTAATCCAAATCGATTCAGGATTAAAGTTCGACAAGGAGAAAGTTGCTTGCTGGTAAAAAACGGAACGGCATTGATATTAGCAGAAAAACTGCCAAACATCTTCGAGCAGGGACATCATAAATTTGTTATCCGGACAATTGTCAGGGAAAAATCAAATATCGAATGGATTATCGGAGAGCAAAGAACGGTTTATTCTACAGTATACGACAATTAGTTTGGTATTATAACGAAAGTTAGGGGAGGAAAATTATGAATAGAATCACACGAATCGCATCCAAAATGGCAAAACTGTTTATTATTGCGTTTATGATGTTTGCAAACCTTACAATTACTAAATTGAATGTAGCGGCATTAACTCCGACATCAGAATTTGGTAATATTGAAGAACCGAATCCGGGATCTGTACATTTAAATAAAGTGGCCGTGGATATCGGAGGCGGACAATATGAGGTTACTCTGACAATTACCGGTATACCGGTTGTCAAGTCTACTGATATTGTGCTAGTTGTCGATACTTCAGGTAGTATGTCTGGTCCTAGAATTACAGCTGCTAAAAATGCCGCAAAGAACTTCATTGATACTATAATTGCGAAAAATCAAGGTCATCGCATCGCTATCGTTAGCTTTGCAGGGACACCGCAACTTGTATCGAGTTTTTCAACCAACGCAACCAGTTTAAAAAGTGCAATCGATACTTTCTCCGCAAACGGAGGAACTCACTTAGAAGGCGGTATCTATCTGGCAAGACAATTGCTGTCTTCAGCCTCATCAATCGCAACTAATAAAAAAAGCATCGTAGTATTGGGCGACGGAAGTCCGACATTAGGCTATACTTTCAACTTGAGTTATAGCGGGCCGGTCACAACCACAGTTAGAAACGGATCTTGCAAAGCATCTGTTTCAGATGATAATCAAGCTAACCTTGATAACTATTCAGGAAGATATGATTTCAATTATAACAATACAACTGAAGGAACTGGATCATCGATCGATTTCACAACAGAAAAAGACTATTCATATACCGGCCAATGTACGATTGGCGGAAACATTGTAACAAATACCCGTACGTTCTCAGAACAATTGGATTTCACACTGCGTGATTCCGTTTTATGGCAAGCACAACAAGCCAAAACAGCCGGAGTAACCATCTATTCTGTCGGTTTGAGCGTTGATGAAACCGGATCCGACATTTTGAACAGTATTCAAAATGGCGGTTACTATAATGGAAATACGGACAATCTAGCGGCTATTTATGCGCAGATCGCATCGCAGATCATGGTTGCTGCAACTGGAGCCACATTGTCCGATATGATCGGCAATAACTTCACCTATCAGGGCCTTTCCGGAACATCAGGAACATTAAACACCTCTTATGATACAGCGACTCACATCCTAACATGGAATATCGGTACAGTCGGATCTTCGCCGATGATACTGACCTATATCCTGAAAATCAATGATGGATTACTTTCAGGCACCTATCCGACAAATGAATATGCAAACCTATCTTATACAAATGTATTGGGACAGTCTGCTTCCAAGAATTTCCCAAAACCAGTCGTTAACGTAGATACAGGTAGAATTGTAGTGCGCGGTTATGCAACGAACGCTGCCGGGTTACCGATCAACAGTGCCGGAGTAGTAATAGCGAATCCTATCTATTTATATGAAAGTGATTTCGTAAGTGGCGGCTCAACCAATTTGGTTATTGGCAACACTTATTTAGTTCCGGCTCAAAGCGTAGCATCCTATGCGTTACTGTCCGGTCAAACATCACCGCAAAGTATTACTGTTAGCACAAACGGTACAATTTTCGTAGATTACAAATATACGAAATCTGTTTCGTACAGTGTTAAGCATATGTTCGGATCTGTTGTTTTGGACACAGAAACAGGAACGGCCGGTTTTACGACCAGTTTCACAGCGCTCTCAAAGAATATTTCTGGCTATGCACTTGAAAGCGGACAACCTTTACAGATCACCCGCACACTTGGGATGACCTTAGCTGAAAACACATTCGAGTTCCAATATGTACCGAATGATGTAACGGTTACTGTTCAGTATATCCGAAGCTTCGACAATGCGATCATCAATAGTTTCGCAACACCGGCCGCAACGCTGGGTAGCAGTGTTACTGTAAATGGTGATGCTACATTCGTATATTCCGGTGTTACCTATAACAGAGTAGGTTCAGGTACTCAAACCGTAACAAACAATCCGGGAACGACAGTCAAGTTCTATTATGATAAGCAAGCAAATTACCAATTCAATTTCTTACTGATCGGGCCGAATACCGTGTTACAAACACCGGTCAGCGGATCAGCTCAATATCTTTCCACAGTGAATCACACGGCACCTGCCGAGATCACAGTCGACGGGATTGTATATTCAATATCTAACGGGTCTGCCGGATCGCTTACTTTATCCGTTGACGGTACCAATATTTATAATTTCTACTATCAGGTTAAGGGCGGTTTAAGTTATACAGTGGAATATCGCCGGTTATCCGATAATCAATTACTTAACTCTGAATCGTTTAACTCATCATTGAATGTGGGAAGCAGTTTTACATTTACTGCTCCGGCAACCTATAACGGCTATAATCTAGTTGCCTCTTCAAGCCCTGTTACAATCACACTCAATGCGAATGTAACTACTAATAAGATCGTAGTTCTGTATGACAAACAAGTCAGTTATAAGGTTGAATATCGCCTCACAAATAACACGTTAGTCCCGGGCGCAACTCAACCAAGTATTTTGACTGTTTCTGCAGGATCAACCATCAGTGTCAGTGCCGCTCCGCTGACGATTGGAGGATATCGTCTAAGCACAGCCTTACCGTTTGATTTCAAAGTTGAAACTGACGGAACCATCATACCGGTCTATTATGTTCCGCGTACTGATTTTACTTACAAAGTTCGCTATATCGATAGCGATACCAATCTACCTTTACATGCTGAAAAAACTGTTTCTAATGTTGAATATTTGCAGAATTATTTAGAAGATTCAGTGGCAATTACCGGATACACAGCGGATGCGACATCAAAGTCAGTGACTGTCCAGTCTAATGATGCATCAAATGTTGTCACATTCAACTATTCTCGCAATACTTATAATTATAGTGTCGCATACGGATATTATGTTGACGGGGTACTGAATTACTTTACGCTCGATAAGATTAATCCTGAAGTAAAAACAGCCCGCTTCAATGACAGTGTCACTGAAAATGCTTATCCAATCATTGGATATACCCCATTAGTTTTACAAATAACTCAAACGATCTCGGGTGAAGATCAACAGTTCTTATTTATTTATACACCAAATAATTATGCCGTAACAGTTGAATACAGAAACGCTGTTACTCATGCTAAAATTAATCCTGATAAAGCTCCTTTAATGGCAACATTTAATAGTGTTGTTCATGAAGAAGCAATAACAATTTTCGGTTACACTGCTCAATCACCAATCTCTGTAGATCATACGGTCAATTCGACTAACAACACGATTGTGTTTGATTATTTGCCGCAGTCGGTTGATTATTCTGTCTATTACAAACTGGTTGATACATCAACTGATGTTGCTTCTGCTCTCCTTAATCAAACTGCTGATTATGGGACATCGAAAACCGTTTATGCACCTATAATTTCGGGTTACAATGTTGTGGGGTCGCCGTCTTATGAATTCTCATTCAACGAGGAAACATTGACGTACGAAACTACTTTCTACTATTCAAGTCAAGCTGTCGAATACACTGTCAGATATTTGGATGAAAACGGCAACGAATTGGTAACACCAGTCACATTGCCGGGTGTCTTCCATGGCAGTGCATCCGCAACCGCTCCGGCTGTCACAGGTTACACACCTGATGCTGCCAGCAAGTCGATCGAAGTCCTTCAATTAGAAGGCAACGTCATCACGTTCAATTACGCAGCTAACGCAGTCGAATATACTGTCAGATATTTGGATGAAAACGGCAACGAATTGGCTACACCAGTCACATTGCCGGGCGTCTTCCACGACAGCGCATCGGCTAACGCATTGGCAATCACAGGTTACACACCTGATGCTGCCAGCAAGTCGATTCTGGATCTTCAACTAGAAGGCAACGTCATCACGTTCATCTACACAGCTAACGCAGTCGAATATACTGTCAGATATTTGGATGAAAATGGCAACGAATTGGCTGCACCAGTCACATTGCCGGGCGTCTTCCACGACAGCGCATCGGCTAACGCATTGGCAATCACAGGTTACACACCTGATGCCGCCAGCAAGTCGATTCTGGATCTTCAACTAGAAGGCAACGTCATCACATTCGTATACTCAGCGAACGCAGTCGAATATACTGTTAGATATTTGGATGAAAACGGCAACGAATTGGCTACACCAGTCACATTGCCGGGTGTCTTCCATGGCAGTGTTACTGAATTTGCAAAATATGTATCTGGCTACACAGCAGATGATTCAAGTAAGTCGATTCTGGATCTTCAATTAGAAGGCAACGTCATCACGTTCAATTACGCAGCTAACGCAGTCGAATATACTGTCAGATATTTGGATGAAAACGGCAACGAATTGGTAACACCAGTCACATTGCCGGGCGTCTTCCATGGCAGTGCATCCGCCGATGCTGTACCTGTTATCGGTTATACACCTGATGCCGCCAGTAAGTCGATTCTGGATCTTCAATTAGAAGGCAACGTCATCACGTTCATTTACACAGCTAACGCAGTCGAATATACTGTCAGATATTTGGATGAAAACGGCAACGAATTGGTAACACCAGTCACATTGCCGGGCGTCTTCCACGACAGCGCATCCGCCGATGCTGTACCTGTTATCGGTTATACACCTGATGCTGCCAGCAAGTCGATTCTGGATCTTCAACTAGAAGGCAACGTCATCACGTTCATTTACACAGCTAACGCAGTCGAATATACTGTCAGATATTTGGATGAAAATGGCAACGAATTGGTAACACCAGTCACATTGCCGGGCGTCTTCCATGGCAGTGCATCCGCCGATGCTGTACCTGTTATCGGTTATACACCTGATGCCGCCAGTA